>JAEEGJ010008299.1_pt1 | contig 28777 bp, 22 predicted proteins | sample 8958761 | NCBI WGS metagenome assembly JAEEGJ01 (sample SAMN16246546, study PRJNA631951) | gut metagenome | biome: gut microbiome; feature: rumen; material: RS-attached | host: Bos | place: Iran: Karaj | collected 2018-10
AGCTTACATACAAGGAATTTGAGCTACTTCGCCTGTTTATGAATCATCCCGGCATGGCATTTACCAGAGATCAGCTTTTCTCGGATGTCTGGGGGATGGATTACGCCGGAGAAACCCGCACCGTGGATATGCACATCCGCACTCTGCGTCAGAAATTGGGCAAGTATGGTGAGCTGATCGAAACGGTGCGCCACGTTGGATACAGAATGGAGAAGATACAATGACAAAGAAAATATTTAGATCTATTCTGCTTACATCTATCTATGTGCTGCTGATCAGTCTGTCAATCGCTGTTGGCTGCTTGTATTACTATTTCGGAAATGTTCAAGAGCAGCAGCTTGACAGTGAACTTACACTTGCGGCAGGGGCAGTTGAGGAAAGCGGCATTGGTTATCTGGAAAGATTAGAAACAGATGATTTGCGGCTTACTTTGGTGGATGCGGACGGAACGGTTCTCTACGATACGAATGTGGATGCCGCCGCTATGGAAAATCATGCAGACCGTGAAGAAATCAGGGAAGCCTTTGCATCTGGCAAGGGTGAAAGCTCCCGCTATTCCTCCACGCTGACCGAAAAGACGATATACCATGCAGCTTTACTTGATGACGGTACTGTACTGCGTGTTTCTGTCAGTCAGGCAACGGTGCTTACGCTGATCGCCGGAATTGCACCGTGGTTTGTCCTTGCGGCACTGCTTGCGGCAGTTCTGTCATGGCTTTTGGCAAAGCACCTGTCAGGACGCATTATTACGCCGCTGAATCAGGTGGACTTGGAGCATCCTCTGGAGAATGATACATATGAGGAATTGTCACCGCTTCTCAGTAAAATCCATCGGCAGCACGAACAAATCGACGCCCAACTTCTGCAACTTCGTCAGAAAACGGATGAATTTGAACATATCACCGCAAGCATGAAGGAAGGTCTTGTGCTACTGGATGCCAAGGGAAAGATTCTCAGCATCAATCCGGCTGCCGCTGCCTTGTTTGGGGCAGCGGGCAATTCCGTTGGCGTAGATTTTCTTGCCATCGAGCGAAGTCACAAAATGAATCGTGCCACAACAGCCGCCTTGGAAACCGGACACACAAGCATCCGTGAGGAACGGGGTGGGCGCAGTTATCAGCTTGACATCAGCCGGATCGAGAGTGCCGGAAAGGTTATGGGGCTTGTCATTCTTGCGTTCGACGTATCCGAACGGGAATATGCCGAGCGCACCCGCAGAGAGTTTTCCGCAAATGTTTCCCATGAGCTGAAAACGCCGCTCACATCCATTATTGCCAGCGCAGACCTGATTGAAAACAATCTGGTAAAGCCGGAGGATATGTCCCGCTTCATTGGTCATATCAGAAAAGAAGCATCCCGTCTGCTGACGTTGATCGAAGATATTATTCGTCTGTCGCAGTTGGATGAGGGTGTGGAAATGCCCACAGAAGCGGTCGATCTCAGCATTGTTGCAAGTGAAGCTGTTGAGCAGCTTCGTGATACCGCAGATAATAGCAACGTGCAAATTGACCTACGTACTGAAAGCTGTATCCTGCAAGGAGTTCCCCGTTTGCTTCACGAGATCGTTTATAATTTGGTGGAAAATGCCATCAAGTACAATGTCCCCGGTGGAGCGGTTACAGTATCCGTTGGCAAAACCGCAAACGGTGTGGAATTGAAAGTATCCGATACCGGTATCGGTATCCCCACCGAGCATCAGGAGCGAGTATTTGAACGCTTCTATCGGGTGGATAAGAGCCATTCCAAGCAGTCCGGCGGTACTGGACTGGGACTTTCTATCGTGAAGCACTCTGCATCACTTTTTAATGCTGAGATTGTTTTGCAGAGCGAGGCTGGAAAAGGCACTACGATTATCGTTACATTTCCTGTATAAAGCAAAAAACTGCCGTTCAAAGGATTTCTCCAATGAACGGCAGCTTGTTAATCTAAGGGCTTGTATTCGGTGACTGTTTTCAGATATGTTTCCGGATCACCATTCAAAATGAGATCAGCGTATGCCAGCGGATCGTTGTCTAGTTCCGACCGCTGATACATATTGTCGGCTACTTCGTTCTCAACGGCAATCGTATCAATCGCAATCATACTGCCATCGGTAAATTTCAGTTCAACATAAACAGTAACCATGTTAAACTCACAAGAAATCAAATGCGTCATATCCGCCCTCCTTAAATCATTCCGAAGTGCTTCAATGCCTCCTTGATTGCTTTTTCTTTGTCCGGTGGGCATTGGGGCTGTTTAGCGTCTTCAGACTTCGGCTTATTTTAGTTCTCACGCTCGATGATACCGCACTTCTGCTTTACCTGTGCGATATACAAGCTGCTGACTTTCAAGCCGTTATGCTCCAGCACATAATCCTTGATTTCTTGGTAGGCGGCTTTTTTCTCCGCATCGGTCAGATCAAGCTCGTCCATATCCTAGCTTATCTCGATATGTTGCTTGGTATTGAGTTTGGACAATAAACATACCGTCTCGACGTGTTTTGAATTTGGAAACATATCGAATACCAATCATTTTTACACGCATGTTCTGCCTAAAGAATTCAGCTCAATAAGTCTGCCTTGGAGTAGAATGATTGTGTAAACATTGAAGTGCCGATATTCATCCGATAAACCAGGAACTGTCAGTACGCTGTCCTGGCCTGATCTTTAAAATATTCGTCAAACACACTGAGGCACTGCTTTCTGCCCAGCTGACGGCGCACGAGGATCTTCTGATCACCACCCTGCATATATTGATAGAATTTATCATCTCTGAAGCCGATGTTCTCCGTATCCTTCACATCACAGCCGTAGTACACCTCTGCGATATTCGACCAGAGGATCGCACCTAGACACATCGGGCACGGCTCTGCCGTGGTATAAAGAACACATCCGGAAAGATCAAAGGTTTTAAGATTTTTTGAAGCGTCACGGATAGCCTGCATTTCACCATGGCAGGTGGCATCCTGGTTGCCGATCACCTGATTGTGCCCGCGGCCCACGATTTGACCGTTTTTTACCACCACACAGCCGAAAGGACCGCCGTGGCGGGCACGGATCCCGATCTGAGCCTCCTTTACAGCCTCATTCATAAAAAATTCATGTTCTTCAGATACAGTCATGATCTCTCCGTCAAAGTCGTCATAAAAAGATGTCAGCTACTTGAGCAGCAGCAGCGTTTCATCACCGATACTCTTGGTGGTACAGGTTTCAACATAATTTCTGAGTTCATCAAGGATCTGATCGTCATTGGTATTGCGCAGGTTGACCTTGGAGGCAAAGTCCGCTATCCATTCGGTCCACAAATCCTTGTTGCGCATATTGGACAGATTGGTGAACAGTTCCTTGGTAAGTTCTTTATTCATGGCAATGAGCATAATCAGAGAATCGCAGATCCGGTAGTCAATACGGTGTCTGAGTTCCTTGTCCTGAATATAAATATCATCGGTTATCACCCCGTCGCGGTAGATATAGTCTCCGTACTCGTTGTAGCCGAGCGGGATCAGATCATAGTCGCCGGTACATATTGCCACACCGAATCTGCCTACCGAAGCGGTAAGCACAAACCATCCGAAGTCAAACCTCTTCATCAGCACCACTGAAAGTGTCGAAGCAAATTTCTTCGGTGTGACACTGGCGAAATTGGACTGGATGATAATTTCCTGATAGGCCTGCTTGAATCCGTCAATCATCAGTTTTTCAAAGGAGGTTCTGGCAACACGCTTGGTATTCTCCGGACGGTCCGGATTGGCCAGCATGTGCACGATATCATCAATTTTACCGTTGAGTTTTTTAAGATTGTTGGTAAGCGTCTGAATCACGGAATACACTGCAACCCTTGAACCCTCACGGGAAAACTCCGCCTTTTCACTGCCGTCTGCCAGGGCGATGATCACCCAGCCGTTGACATTGCCGATCCCGCAGTCCGCATTGCGGGGAAGTCCGTTGTTGGCATGCATCTTTCCACGGTTCGATACAGCGTAGATCTTCTTGGAGGAGGTCATGGAATCATTCACATATACCTGGCGGTGCATATGGAAATTATCAATCTTGTAGAATTTTATATCCTTCGGGGTAGGAATATTCTGCCAGATGATCTTGATTGCCGGCAGAATTCTCAGCACCACTGATTTTGACAGCAGCAGCATTCTTGAATTTCCGATCCCCTTGCTGCGGTAGCGCAGTTTTAGAACAAAATTGCCGACAGCGTTCGGAACACCCTGCATGGTCATGGTGCCGCTGTTGAAACTCAGTCCAAGTTCATCGCATCCCAGCACGCTTTCAACCTCGATATCCTTAAAATGATCTCTCAGGTTGATGCGGTAGCTCTGCTCCTGGGTGGCGGTAGGAAGTTCAGGGAAACCGCTGTGCTCACCGGGTCCGCGGTTTTCAACCTCCACATTGGATACATTTATCACCAGACGTGCATTCTTCTGAACCTTCAGCCCGTCAAACTTTTTAAAGGTGAAATTAATCAGCAGTGATATGTCTCCAACCTGGGTAGGAAACCCCTTGAGCTCCATCTGATCGTCAAGGTAGTACAGACCGTAGGTGTCAAGACCGACAAACTTCACATTGCAGTCATGCGGGAAAATATCAGCGACTGAAAAACTGTATTCCCGGTTTACCAGTCCCGCCGGGAGAATAATTTCATCATCCACGAACAGGAATTTGTATTTGGAGTAGAATACAGGATCCGCACGCTGGATCTTCTCACGCTGAGACTGGATTTTCTCATCTCTCTTTTTGATTTTGCCTTCCTCGGAACCTTCCCCGAAATTATAGTTATACAGCACCGGGGAGCTTTCGTTGGACAGTGTAGGAGGAGGATCGGCCTTCAGATCCAGTATTACATAGAGAAATTCCTTCGGATTGTCATTAAGACGGAATCTTGAACCGTTGACAATCTTAACCGATTCCCCCACCAGCACCGGTTTGCCGTATCCGGAACTGATATCGTAAAGTCCTTCGATACTTGTGTTGTTGAGATACCAGTTATTGTTCTCATAGGTGATATTGGCAACCGGTTTGTGATCTTCATTGGTAGTGAACTCCAGCGGAGTATTCTGGTGTTTGAGCAGCCACATGGACAGATTGCGCCGGTGATAGCTGACGAATTTGGTGTTGGTCAGACTGAAATCCTGCTCATCCCTCTGACGGTAGAAATGGAAAATCGGCAGAACATGCTGCAGTCCGCGATGACAGAACGGACATTCAAGCATACCGCGTTCATAAACAAACCAGCCGTGATCACAGCGCGGATTGCTGCACGGAACAAGCAGTTCGAAAGTTTTAATCAGGGCATTGGCCCACTCCTCCGCCCTCGGCCTCATTTTAGGATTGTGCAGTCCGTCAATGAAAGCCCGTTCAAACAGGATCTTGAGGTACGGGCCGCATATAGTGTAAGGGGTTTTGCTCGGATCCCCGGTCACCCGCTCCATCGGATGCAGATCCCTGACATTGACTCTGTTGGTCGGATCGGTCGGATGTTCTATAAAAAGAGCCTTTTCACCCATAACCAGCTCTTCATCCTCGTCCGGATCCAGATCATAAACCTTTCCTCCGCGAAGCGGATGACGGTTGAGCAGATACATGTAGATCAGAGTTGCCAGGGCGTGACAGTCGGTCTCCATGCTCGGCAGCACCCGGTTCGGATCATCCAGGCTCAGATGCTGTGTCTTCATAACCTCCGGTGCAATAAAATCGGTGGTTCCCATAACTTCAGGGTTGAATTTTCCGGTTACCACCAGACCGTCAAGGTCAATGATGGAGATCTGACCGGTAGGAGGATCGATCAGCACATTCTTATATGACAGATCAGAATGGGCAAGGCCGGCGGCATTGAGCCTCTTTACCGCCTGGGCAAGTCTCATACAGGCGATGATATAGCCCTTCCAGTTGCCCCGCTCGCGGGCATCCAGGTACATACGGTTGCGGATGGAGGCAAACCATTTACCCTCCTTCTCCTTTCCCTTGATCCCGCCGATATCATTATGATCGGAACCGTATTTGAAAAAGAAGCAGCTGCGGTAGGTAGGAAGCACCAGCCCGATTTTTCCGTTGTACATCACAACCTTGGTCGGCCAGCAGTACAGCGGAGCCCAGTAGTCGCCGCCCTTGTTGTTGAATATACTGTTACGGTACAGACCGACAATAGTGTCAAGACGGTCAATCAGCTTTTCCTTATCAAGCTTGCCGCTGCGGTAGAAGGCAATAACATAGGATTTATCGGGGCTGAAATAAACATCCTTCATTTCACCCTTACCGATAATTTTGGAATCTTCAAACTCTACAATTGAGCCGTCCAAAGCTCTTAACTGAATAATCATAATTCATCCGTTTAAAAGATCACAACCACGGTGCGATCGTCATGATTGCCGATTGACCAGAAATCCAGATAATCAAGCAGCTGTTTCTCAAGTTCATCATTACACCCGAACAGTTCCACCTGTTCTCTCAGCGTGTTGAAAAATTTCACCCAGCAGCGTGAATCATTAAGATTCCTGTCGGATTCAAACTTCGGATCAGAAACCCCGTCGGTCATAAGAAGCAGCGCATCGAAATCCTTTACCAGTTTCACCACGATCCTGCTGCGTACATCCTCGATATCGGTAATACCCTCGGTGGTAATGAATCTGGTCTGACCGAAATATTTTCCCTCATCAGGATTACAGAGGATTGCCGCGGTATTGTGCTGAAGATCCACCATACCGATGGCTCCGTCACCGACATTATAGGAGAAAACCAGCCAGCCGTAGCGGGTTTTTCTGCACAGTGTAATCAGACAGGTTGAAGCAAAACTGTCCGCCGTGGCATCTTCCAGCTGCTCGGCCTCCTTTCTGAATCTGGCGATGGTTTTCACCAGCACGGATCTGATCATCACGGATACCTGCTGTTTCAAGGCAGTCTCCAGATCCTCCGCATCCCCCTCCACCCTGAAGGTTGCCAGTACACCGTCCACAGTCTGATTGAAGGCACTGTCATTCAGAAAATCACTGAGAGTTGATCCAATTACCTCCACCAGGATCCTTGATCCTTCGCGGGAATACCTGGCGGAACCGGCACCGTCACAGACAGCAGCCGCATACCAGCCGAATTTGTCAAAATAATTGATATAGAAATCATCATCGCGGAACTTGCCGTCATAGGCATGGGATCTGCCTCGCTTGCTTGCGGCAACCATGTTTTTCAGTCCAAGCTGCTTGAACTCGTCAACAATAACAGACTTACTGTCCTCATTTGACTTAGGGAACAGAGAGCCTGCCGGAGGTTCTGTCTCCTTCCACAGCGTGATTACATTAATGGTCAGCAGTTTGGAGAACGGATTGCCCTTGAGATTGAACTGAATGCCGACCTGGAAACTGCCCAGATGCTCAGGAACCCCTTCTATGGTGCAGTCCCTGCTGTTGTAGTACAGCCCGATGCTTTCAAGTCCGACTATTTTAAAACTGCCGAAGGCTGAAAGCGGTACTATATTCTTCAGATCATAGTAATAGGATATGTTTACAATGGCCTGATCCAGCTCGTTGATCGACAGCAGTTTGAACAGTTTCTGCTGCACATCGGATTCATTTTTAACCTTTGTACGCTTGCCGCTAAGCAGGTTGATAACCCTGGGATCATATCTAGTGAAACTTTTGGAGATGGTACGATCCTCGAAACCGGCAGGAAGTTCATCCTCCGGCTGTTCAAGAAAATCTATGTTCTCCTCGCTGACCACGTATACGTTGTTACGCGGCTGCTCGCGGTTTCCCGACAGATCGAACTCATCGATATTGACAGTTGTGCTGTTCTGCATAGGCGCTCCGCGGTTAACCGATGGTACGGTTGATATTGATACCTACATTGGCAATGCCGAAGAAGGAATGCTTGCCGCAGTGCGGGCATACATTAACCTGATTGTTCTTCACGCACAGCACACCACCGCAGCTGCAGATCCCGATGGCGCTGTCATTGCCGCAGATCGGACAGGTCGGATGACCGAACAGGTGGTCGGTATTAATCTTCAGATTGTGATAACCCTCGGCTGAAAGTTCAAAGTAATCGTCATCAACCGGATAAGCCCCCTCAAGGGTGTAGTCACTGCTGTCCTTGCTGTTTTTCTGGTACTTGATCAGATAGTAGTTGCCGGTTGTCTGACATTTGGAAAGGATCACAATATAGTTGTCATCCACCACCACCGAATCATCCCCGTGAACCTTCTTGACCACATTGCTGCTGTTGCTGCGGTTGATATCATTTTCAGTGGTCTGGGATACACTCTTGCTGGAGGAGTTTATTGACTGGGAAATCCAGTCAAAGAACTGTTCAAAGGAACTCGGATCGGTGTTTTCAAGGATATAGACATTGTCGGTGAACTCCCTGAGGATCTTGGTATCAACGTTGTTACCTATGGAAACCGCCACACACAGCACCGATTCACTGTATTTTTCACGCCATTTCTTTGCCGCCTCCTGATAGCGGTCGGTAGGAGTTCCGTCAGTGAAGATGAACACAATCGGACGCCAGTCGCCCTTCTCCTCGTAGGTGTTCTTCTTGACGCACTGATCAATATCCTTCATCAGGAATTCCAGTGCATTGCCAAGTGAGGTACCGCCGCCCACGGGCAGATGAACGGAGCTGAGCCGGTAAAGTTCGGCCATGGAAAGAAGTTTTTTGGTTTTTCCTGCAAAGGCAATAACCGACAGTACCGTGGTCTCCAGGGCATAGGGGCTCTGTTTCAGGGTCCTTATTATCGTCGTTATACCTTCTTCCACGCATTTTATCGGTTTGCCAACCATTGATTCCGAGCAGTCGATCACTAGGTAAATAGGCAATCTTCTCATGAGTAATCACTCCTGATCTGTTTTATCCTCTTCCGTCTTGAGGCGGTTATTATAATAATTTTTTATAGTAATATTTTATTTTCAGGTATTTCTCAATCTGTATTCCGGCCGGAAGTACTATTTCTCCACCCTCATTGCATAGGACATCAGCACAGTACTGTCGGCCGTATCCAGCGTCACAATGTTCTCACTGATATCAGCCAGCCACGGATCTGTAACCTTGGCCTCCTGGTTCGCCAGGCATACCACAACAGAAGAGATATTCTGGTTGCGCAGCAGCAGAAGCCCCTGTGCATACTCATCGGTGGGTTCACCGTCGGTGATTACAAAAATAATCGGTTTCCAGGTTTCTATTCTCACCTTCTCATTGTCGAGCTGGTGCTGTGCAACCTCGGTCGCCGCCAGGGTAAAGGCATCACCCAGGGCGGTGCATCCGCTGCAGTTGAGCTGAGGCATGACAAAATCCTCGATATCGGTGAGAGGGGTAAGCAGTTCGGCCTTGTCACCGAACGTGATAAGAGAGAAATTAACCTTCTGGAATGTGGAGAGACTTCGCCTGAACGCTGCAATAATCACCTGCAGTCCGTTCTGCAGAGCCATTATCGGTTCACCGTGCATCGATCCAGAAGTATCAAGCAGTATGTAGATCGGCAATCCTTCCATATATTCCTTTTTTCCGGCAGGGAGATAATAAAATCAAGATATAAAAATACTTCTGTCATTTTATTACAACCGGCGCCGCAGTCCTATAAATTACGCGTTTGCGATGTAAAAACTGTGTTAAAGGTTACAAAGTTCACCAAGTATTGAGCCGGTTTTCTGATCCGGTACCATATATTGTACATTTTGCATACTGAAGACAGTGCACAGCACCGGAGGAACTCATTACCTTTCCGCACTGCCGGGATTGATTTCAGTCCATCCGGTACTGCCGTGGTTTGAGACAGTCGAGGATCCTCTCCACCATCATGGCCTTCTGAAGATTGAAGGCGCCGTTTTCCAGCGTCTGTTCCAGACTCTGGCGGCCCTGCACATATTCTGCAATATTGCCCAGGGATTTTCTGTTGGCGGTATACCACGGATCCTCCTGCGGGAAATACTCACCGGATACGGCCTCACCGTTGAACGATACCGGCAGATAATGCCAGTTGGATCCGGTAGTGAAACTGCCGGAAAGGATCAGCCGCACATCGTTTCTGCCGCCGCAACTGCCTTCTACTGTAACATTATGTGAAATGCCACTTAAGCTTTCATCCCGCCTGCATCGGATTTCAATGAAGGTTCCGCCGGATGAGGTGACACAGATGGTCTGTTCATCGGACCTTACTGCACCGCTGTCCGCCGGGATCCGGTGGACAATAAGAGAAATCAGATGGGAGACTGTTTCATAGAACATCTCCTCGGGTGTAAACGGCCGGTTCAGTTCGAGATTGTAGGCGCAGTCAATGACAATTCTGCCGATGCGGTCAAACCGGGACAGTCTGTCATAAAAAATACCGATGTCCTGAAGAAACGGATAGGCGTAATTGAAAAAGATCCCCTCCGGCAGTTCCCGGTACGTTTCAGGGCGTCCGTTATATCCCAGAACCGGTTTTTCACATACAACGGCACACCCCAGCTGCAAAGCCTTCCTTATAGCGTCACCGTGAACATGTGCAGGTACCGCCAGGGATACCAGATCAGGACCTACCTGCGCCAGCTCTTCGATCGAGGTAAAGGCGTGGGCGATGCCGTACTGCCTTGCCACCGCACTGCATTTGTCAGGATCCGGAGCCACCACCGCCGCAACCTCATGGCCAAGCTGCCGGAAGGCATTGATGTGTACGTGTCCCCAGTTAATTCCTACAACAGCTGTTTTCATCAATTCACCGCCTTAACTATAATCGCCATAAATTTAACCCCGTTTTCGCCGGCCCTGGCATAATGACTCATGCCCCTGCAGATCCGGTGCAGATCTCCGGCCTCAAGAGTTCTGCAGTTTCGCCGTCCGTCCGGATCTTCACATTCGGCATACATAGTTCCCTCCAGAATGTAATAGTACTCCTCGGTATCATCATGACGGTGCCAGCCCACAGAAGCTCCCGGTTCAAGCCAGCTTTCAAGAATGCCGTTGAGATTGCCGTTAAATGAGAAATGTTCGGCCGTATCCGGCTGTTCGGAGGTTATCCATTTGCAGAAATTGAGTCCGCGACCGCGTTTAGGCTCATTCTCAGGATAATTGTGATTTTCATGGGCATTGCGGTAGACAACCTTTTTCATCAGTTTTCCCTGCTTGAAAAACCGATCCTCCCCTGATCTTTCAGGGGGATAAATCTGCGGGTGCTGTGACGAATGGAAAACAGATCCTTCAGTATATTCTTCATGTTCATGCTTTGACACAGCCGATCTCCCTATAAAACTGACATATAGGAAGTATAAGATAATTTTCTAGAAAAAACAGATACATAGCTAACAGTCCAATCTGATTATAACGTCAATCAGGAACAGTTGACATGAAAGACTGGATTAAATACTGCCGCGTCCCGGCATAAGAACCCCGACAAATAAATCCGACAGTTCACTGGAACCGATCCAGAATTGAAATTTTCCCGGCGGTTGCGGCATACTCATACACGCTGACTGTTCCCGCCGGTTAATCCATCATCTTCCGGCACTCACCGGGCACCTTCACCATCTCATTACCTACCATTGAGCTCCGGGGGCAAAGACAGAAAACGAGATCTCCGGAAAAATCCTATTTTCCGGTTCAACCTTTACTGAGCTGCTGTTTATGCTCCGCCTCCCAGATTAACTCCTCCAGCGTGCGGAAAAGACGCTCAGGTTCAATCGGCTTTGACAGATGTGCGTTCATCCCGACCTGCAGCGATCGTTGTACATCCTCGTCAAAAGCATTTGCTGTCATGGCAATGATCGGAATAACACCGGCGTCCGGCCTGTCAAGGGCTCTGATAGCGGACGCTGCCGCCAGACCGTCCATTTCCGGCATTCTGACATCCATGAGAATTGCATCAAACTGATTTGTTTCACTGGCGGAAAACATTTCCAACGCTATTCTGCCGTTTTCAGCGTGGGTTACATTAATCTTTCTGATATACAGCAGTTCTTTAAGAATTTCTGCATTGATCATAATATCCTCGGCAATCAGAATATTTTTCCCCTCAAGCCTGGCTCCTGTTTTCTCTCTCAGGAGATTCATGTTGTTTCTGCGGGCAACACGCTCAAACTCGGCAAGTACATTTGAGGCAAAAAGAGGCTTGGCCAGGAAACCGTCAACTCCGGAATGAAGTGCTTCATCCATAATTTCATCCCAGTTGAAGGAAGTAAGAATAATAACAGTTGTCTCCCGGGCATAAATTTTTCTGATTTCCCTCGCTAATGCAACACCGTCAATGCCAGGCATTTTCCAGTCAAGCAGTACAAGGTTGTAGGGGCTCATCTTGGTATGCTGAACCTCCAGCATATGCATAGCTTCCTTTCCGCTGTAGCAGGTGTCAGCCATGATCCCCGCCTCATCAAGAACAATGCGGGCATGTTCAGCAGCAATTTCCTCGTCGTCAACCACGAGTACCCGCAAATCGTTCGGATTAATCAGCACACCTTCACTGAGATCGTGTGAACTGTTTTTTAGAGTAAGGGTAACCGTAAAAGTCGTCCCCTCCCCTTTCTTTGAGTCAACTGCAATACTACCGTTCATGATCTCAACAATATTTCTCGTTATTGCCATTCCCAGGCCGGTACTGCCATACCTGTTGCTGCGGTACCGATCCTCCTGCGAAAAGGCATCAAACACTTTAGGAATAAAATCCTGCTCCATTCCTATCCCGGTGTCGGTTATTATAAATTTAATAGTTGTCTGATCCCGGTATACGGCCGTTCTTTCAACCTTCAGTGTCACAAGGCCCGGCGGATCTGTAAATTTGATGGCATTGCTGAGAATATTAATCAGAACCTGCTTGAGTTTCATGTCGTCACCGATATAATAATCTGCAACGCCTCCTGTCACTGAACACTCGTACCTCAATCCCTTTTCATTGCACTGCGACATAACCATTGCATTGATCTGCTCAAGCATACCGCGGAAAGAAAACTCCTCACGCCTTAAGATCAGTCGTCCTGATTCGATACGGCTCATATCAAGAATGTCATTGATAATACCAAGCAGATGCCGGGCGCTTTCGCCGATTTTCTCCAGATATTCCCCGGTATCTCTGTCAAACTTTCCCCTGCGCAGAGCCAGACTGTCAAGACCGATTATTGCATTCATCGGTGTCCTTATTTCATGACTCATATTGGACAGGAACGATGTTTTGGCCTTGTTAGCGCTTTCCGCCACCTTCAAAGCCTCCTCGAGAGCCTTGTTGCGGGCAAGGGTATCACGCATTTGCTCATCAATATTTGTGAAACCGAGTCCGATTATACGAACAGGACGATCCTTTGCTTCATCATCCTGGTTGACACTGGCCATACGGAGCATTTCATAGTATTGAATGCCATTTCTTCTGACAAGATACCGGTACGAAACAACTTTACTTTCAGAGAGTCTTTTTCTGATATTATCCGGATTGACGTAATCAAGAAATCCCTCTCTGAAATTTTCGTCAACAGAATGCTCGGCATACCACCTGAAACGTTCAGTAAAATTAAAATGAACGCCTTCTTCAGTCTGCTCGTCATCTGCCGGATCTTCCCGGTAGCATACGCCGTCATTAAGTTCGAGATCAATCTGGTATACACTGCGATAATCAGATGCCAGTGCGGTAATCATCATATCCTGCTGTTCGCGCTTGTTCTGCTCCTCTATCAGTTCCTGCTGCAGTTTAAGCCGTTCCTCCAGTTCCTGCTGTCTGGCAATGCTGGTGGCCTCGGCGGTCTTAATCCTTGTCATTTCCGTAACATCTATACACATACCGAGTGTACACAACCTGCCGGAATTATCTGTAAATTTGATTTTGGTAGTCTGAAGATTGCGGATTTCAACTCCGCCGGCATCCGGAACATCTTCAAAAAATACATACGGTTCATCCATGGAAAGCGCTTTTTGATCATCCTCCACAAAATGTCTGGCAGTCTGCTGATCAAAAATTTCAAAATCCGTAAGACCAATCACCTCCTGAGGACTGTTTTTTCCTGCGTACTCGGCAAAGGGCTGGTTGCAGGCAAGATATTTTCCAGTCTCAGCATCCTTGGAAAAACTCATTGCAGGCATATTGGAAAGCAGAGAGGTAACGGACGCCATAAGATCTGCAAGTTTTGCCGCCGACTGGATCTGATCGATCAGTCTCCTGTTTTCAGCCTCTGTATCTCTTGCCTCCTTCAGCAGCTGTCTGGTGTTCAGCTGCTCACGAACCTCACGGTCGACATCCTTGAATCCGAAAACGATCCCCTTCCGCGTGGCGCTCAGACAGATCGAGGCGAATTCAATCCTGCAGTATCTCTGTGTTCCTTCTTCAGTCTGCTTGATGTAACCCACTGAATAGATGGGACGTTCCATGGTATTTCTGATCACCTGGGAAAGTTCAACATCATGGATAAAACGCCCCCTGTCCACCGGATCCACCCGGTTCTGCGCATATTCAAGCATGATCTGTCTGTAATCCATATCCCCCAGGGCTTTTCTGGCGGAAATCAGAAATCGCTCATCCTCTCTGCCGTTAATTCTGTAAATTTCAAAATGTCCGGTTTCAAGATCATCAACAAGCCATACGGAACTGTAGGCACGGCTCAGACCTTCTATGACAGCACTCCTTGCAGCACGGTCGTGCTCAGCCATCATTTTTTTGTCCGTAATGTCGGAGATAAAAACATAGAACAGACTGCCGTAGGTTTCAGATTTTACCATATGGCCGTAATCATCTATCCACCTTACACTGCCGTCCCTCCTGATTATGCGGTATTCAACATGGTCAGATTCATCATCTCTCTCCCCGAGCTGTCTGACAATCGATTTGGAAATACTTTCATAGTCTTCCGGATGGACCATTCCCCTGAAGGTAAAACCGGTTAAAGCTTTGAAACTGTCAAGAGACTCACAACCGAATATGTCAAATACAAAATTGTTGGCATACAGCAGCTGCTCCTTTTCATCAGCCTGGTAGATAAAAAAACCACCAGGAAAATGTTCGCCGATCTGCTCAAGAACCTCAAGAGCCTCCTGTTCGTGTTCAAAGTGTTTCCCCAGCATACATTTTCCCTTCCTATTCAGACAATGCAGCAAGCTTTGCTCTGAGTTCCGTAATCTGCTGCAGCAGTGTTGAATAATCAGTCTGTGTTGAATTACGAAGAAGTTCGGTAATTTCGCAGACCTTGTCATAAATCGGAGTCAGAGCTAAATTTCCCAGTACCCCTTTGAGTGCATGGGCGGCTTCAAAACCGCGCTCCAGATCCCCTGCCTCCACCGACTGCTTCAAACTGTCGAACTCAGGCTGATTGATAACAAGTCCTACAAGACGCAGATAAAGATTTTCGTTATTCATGCATCTGCCCAGTCCGGCAACGGTATCGGCGCCGAATTCATTAAGTTTTTCTATAGTTATCATACTACTGCTCCTCCCTACGGATAAACTCTTCAAAATCTTCTGCAGGAACCGGTCTTGAGAAATAAAATCCCTGGATCACCTGACAGCCCATTGATTTCAGAATTCCAAGCTGGCTTTCAGTCTCCACCCCTTCAGCCACAACAGGTACATTAAGAAATTTAGCGATACTGATGACAATCTCCACCAGCTTCAGACTCTTTTCATCCCTTTCCATATTTTTAACAAACTTCATATCCATTTTTAAAACATCAAAGCATATAGTTGTAATCATGTTTAAAGACGAATATCCGGTTCCGAAGTCATCCATCTCAATTCTGAATCCGGCGCCGCGAAGTTTATTTACGGTTTCAATCAGCTTCTCCGCATTGTCGGCATACGCTGACTCGGTTATTTCAAGCATCAGTTCATGTGAAGTTATCCCGTTTTTCTTAAGAATGTGCTGCAGCTTAACTTCAAGAAGCTGATCAAAAATATCAATACGGGAGACATTAACAGATACCGGAACAGTTCGACCGAATTTTTTTCTCCATTCACTTATCTGGGCGGCCGCACGGTCCCATACATAGTTGTCGATCCTTTGAATAAGACCGTTCTGTTCAAATAAAGGAATAAATACACCGGGATTAATCATACCCAGTTCAGAATGCTGCCATCTGATAAGAGCCTCGGCACTGCACAGACGGGGACGATCTGAAGTAATTTCATACTTGGGCTGATAGTAAACCTTGAAATCACCGTTTTTCAAAGCCACGTCGACATCCCTGATAAGTCTCTCGTTGTAGATTGATTTAAGATGAAGTTCGTTATCATAATAGGCCACAGTTGCGGTATAGTCCCCGCTGATCCGGTTGCAGGCAAGTTTCGCCCGATCAAAACGGCCCTCCGGTTCAACCTTAAAATCTACATTCTGATAAATTCCAGCACGAACCCGGATCTTCAGATCATCTCTGAAGTTGGCCATCTGCCACTGAACCTTCTTAATACAGCTTGTATTGGCGTCCGAATTCAGGCAGTACACATAAAAAGTATCCCCGCCGGGTCTTCCGGCAATAAAATCCGAACTGTTGAACACAGACTGGATGCAGGAGGCAAGTTCTTTCAGAACACTGTCTCCGATGCTCCGACCGCACATCTCATTAATCAGATTAAAATGTTCGATGTTGAAAACGATCGCATCCACAGTCTTTCCCTCCCTGAGACTGTATGCATCGAACCATTTGACATATTCAAAGAAAAAATCGCGGGAGTACAGACCGGTCAGTTCATCATTTTCGGTTAACTTAATCAGGGCACGGTCTTCATAAAGTCTGATGATTCTTTCACAACGGGCAAGAATAACCTCCGGCATGTCGTACGGTTTGCTGATAAAATCCACGGCTCCCTGCCTGATGCTTTTAACCTCCGCATCCTTTTCAGAAGTCATTACAATAACAGGGATCGCTTTGACAGCAGGATCACTGCTGATTTTTTCCAGCAGTTCGGAACCGCTCATCACCGGCATCAGCAGATCGAGCAGGATCAGAGAATAATTTACACAGTCAGCATGCAGTTTCTCCCATGCCTCTTTGCCGTCGGCAGCATAATCAACATCGTAGTCCCGTCCCAGAATGGCACCGAGGATCTCACGGTTGATCTGTTCATCCTCCACAACAAGAACTCTTCTTTTTATGTTTTTGATTTTTATGTTTTTGATATTGCTCGATGATAACAACATTTCCATAAACAAATCCTATCCTCTCAAAGCCTTCCAAATTATATCCGGCATAATATTCATATCCTGAGACCTGAAATATGTCAGTTCATACTCCTCTGATGTTCATTTTCTTTGCATCATCTGTCACGGCTTATCCAGTATACATACACAGACACGCCCGCCGTTCAATGATAGGCGCAGACAGATGTTCATAACCGGCTTTTGTTACAAGTATTCACCGAACAAGATCACCCGGTCTGCACAGTAAACAGTCCGGAGTTTCAGACCGTAACATCCCCCGGTTCTGACAGTTCTCTGAGTACTCCACCCGTGAAGAAAACTCGACCTGACGGTCCTTACAAGCAGGAAACGGGTAAAAAAAAATCACGGCACAACACTGTCCGTGATCCGTATATATATTTTCCGCTCAGGACAGTTCAGCCACCGGCGGGAACCGGTTATTTTTCCGGTTCTGCAGCCGCCTGGGCCTCAGGGTGGATTTTCTTGAAGTATTTATCAAGAATACGATCCAGGGTACCGTCCTCAATCATCTGATCGAGCGCCTCCTCAATCTTCCTCTGGATATACTGAGGAAGTTTGGCCGAATACGCCATATAGCGGTCGGTGGTGTCGTTAAGGGTGAAATCGGTCACCACCTGAACGTCATCCGAACTGCCGAGCAGTCTTGAAAAATAGGCAGCCTCCCAGTCACTCGCAATTATGGCATCGATCTGACCGGAAACCAGCTTTTTGAACAGATCCAGGCCGTCCTCGGAATATTCCTTGTTGATCAGCGGATCATCATCCAGCCGGTCATCATATGATAAACTCCTGATAAGACCTACCGAATAAGAATACAGATCCTGGTAGCGTTTGGTTTTCAGCTGTTTCTTGCTGCTGTGATATACATTCTCCGGCAGTTTTTCTATATACGGCCAGCTCGGTACCTTGAGTGCCTTCTTTTCACTCAGTGACTTGGTCACTCCGGCAAGAATATCGATATTGTTGTTCTCCAGTTCCACCAGGGCACGTGAATACTCAAGTCTCTTGTATTCGAATTTAAGGTTGGTTCTGCGCTGAATCTCCCTGAATATATCTATATCGATACCGACAAGGAGCTCCATTTCAAGATCGCTGTTGTACTCGTAATATTTCCACGGCGGCTCAATGAGAGAACCCACCATAACAAAATCCTTTGCACTGGCGGCAAAAGACACCAGGGCCGCAAGGGAACCAGCCAGAAATTTTTTGAAAATACTCTTGTTCATATCTCTGTATTTAATTTTAATTGTTGTAATAAGTATCAGTTTTTAGCAAGCTGTCCGCAGCTCACGCAGCAGAGTTGTCATCCCGGTAACGAGATAAAAAATTAACAAATTGCTCGCAATACATTATAATTTAGCCATATATTCAATAGGTATAATTTTTTCTCATTTTTGTTATGCGCATAAAAGAAATGCTTTATGTTTTGGTTCCGGTACTGATGCTATGCCTGCAGTCCTGCAATCTGGACAATGTTTCACGCTCCCAGAACGGACTTATTTTCTGTGTCAATGCCAATGTTTCACTGCTTGATCCGCAGTCAAGCGAAGTTAATGTAACCTCCGCCACCATAGCAAAAAATGTATTCAATCGGCTGATTGCCTACAACAGCGAAAAGAACCAGTTCGTCTCGGAAATCGCCACCTCCTGGCATATCAGTGAAAACCGGAAGACCTACACTTTCAAACTGAACCCGCGCGTTACCTTCCATACCACCAAATGGTTCACCCCGACACGTAATCTCAATGCGGATGACGTGATTTTCTCATTTCAGCGTCTGATGAACTACAGCAGAAATCAGCCCAGATCAGTCAAACACCCCGCCCGCAGTGATTCCGATGAAGAACTTGAAACAGAGGAGCAGGCTCTTATCGAGGAAATCGACAACGTCAACTATAAATATCTGCTACAGCTGCGCAAAGTGGTCAAAAAAATCAAGAAAATCGACAATAACACCGTAAGTTTCACCCTGACGAACAATTCTGCCAATTTTCTCTCCCTGCTGGCATCCCCGAACTCGGTTATTCTATCCAAGGAATATTTTGATTCTCTTGCGAGCGATCCGCTGCGGGAGGAGATCTTCGCCAACAATATCATCGGAACCGGTCCGTTCCAGCTGGTCTCCCACAAGTACAACGACTATATTAAACTGAGACGGAATCCGAACTACTGGCAGGATCCGACCAAACCGTACCTGGACCGGCTGGTAATCGACATCACTCCGAACCAGGCAAAGCGCATGAACAAAATCCTTACCGATGAATGCCAGATCGCCAGCCAGCCGAGTAAAACCGCCATGGATCTGCACCAGAAGATCCAGGATAACTTCGACTACATTGAATCTCAGAACACTGAATCAACCGTTTTCTATCTGAACACCGCCAGAAATCCGCTGAAAAACATCGAACTGCGCAGGGCACTTGCCTTCGCCTTCAACAAGGATCTGTACCGCCGTGTTATATACGGAGACACCGGAGAGCCGGCCAATGATCTGTTTCCGTTCTCGGTAAAATACCAGCTCAACAGCAGTTTTGTCTTCAGCTACAACGTTGCCAACGCCCAGAACTTCATCGAACGCTACAAACGTGCACACAACGTGACCACGGTACCGACGCTGACCATCTGGATCGAACAGAGCAATTCCAAACTCGGCTACAACTCCGCCCGTATCGGCCAGCTGATCAAGCGTGATTTAAAAAAAATCGGCATCCAGTGCAACATCATCGAGATGTCCGAAAAATCCATCAAGAATCTGCTGCCGTACCAGGGATATGACATCATTGTGGCCCAGCAGCCGTTTTCAAGACTGCTGCCTCTGTACCGTCTGTACCATAATTTTGCCTGCAACAGCAGAAACAAGCCGGCACGCAGCAACTATTCCTCATACTGCAGTCAGGAACTGAGCGAAGCCATCAGTAACATTCAGTACGCGCCTCTGGAACTGGATCTTTCCGAGGAATACAACCGGATCCAGGAACTGCTGCTGCTCAGCGTGCCGTTCATTCCGATTGCCTACAACTCCGATACCTTCATTTACAACAAGGATATCACCACCCTCAAAAGTCTGCTGGTAAACGGTTTTGACTTTTCAGAAACGAAATTCAGGGAGGTTGAGTAATGCTGTCCATACTGCTGCGCAAAACCACACTGTTCATCAGCTCCATCATCGTGCTGCTGGGTCTGACCTTCTGGTTCCATGTAAGAGTGCGTAATCTCGGTGACAGCGAACTGCTGTATGAACTGTTTGATTATCTGCAGAGAATTTTCACCCTTGATTTCGGTATTTCAAACGAATCCGGCCAGCTGGTGCTGGAGATGTTTGTCCCGGCATTCATAGCATCGATGGAACTGGTGGGGATCAGTATTCTGATTTCAGCGGCGATCGGGATTTTTCTCGGCGCCTATTCCGCACTGCACAAGGATACCATCATTGATTCGATCCTTACCAACACCAGTATTTTTCTTTCAGCGATCCCGGTTTTCTGGCTTGCTCAGATCCTTATTTCGGTAATCTCGGTATACTTCGATATCATTCCGTCGCAGCACCGGATAAGTCCGCTCTACGACGTCCCTAACGTAACCGGAATGATCCTGGTGGATACACTGCTGATAAGCGGAAAAGACGGTTTTTCATCCTTCTTCAACGCTCTGGTCCACTTCCCTCTTCCGGTACTGGCTCTTTCGATCCTTCCTATAACCGAGGTTATCAGAATCACCAGAAATTCACTCTACGGGGTAATGAGAAGCAACTACATCAAGCTTGCATTCAGCCGCGGATATTCACCGTTCTATGTAATCACCAGACACGCCATCCGCAACGCTCTTCCGCAGATGTTCCAGCAGAGCAACACCATTATTTTCCTTACCTTCACCTCGGTAATCGTGGTGGAGAACGCTTTCAACTGGCCCGGCATCGGTACCATGATTGTTGAGGCGATTAAAAACAGAGACTACAATATCGTGAACATATACCTGGTTTTCATCGGCGGTCTGTTCATTCTTCTGAACACCGCCATCGAGGCCATGGCTGAAATCTCCCAGCTTTTCAAGGTAGGAGGGGTAAAATTCCATGGCTAAAACAGAATTTCTCGATCTGAGATCGAAATACCTCAAGGTAAAATGGTGGCGTATTTTCAAGAACAGCTGGCTGCCCTGGTACGCCTTTATCCTGCTGGTGGTGACAGTAACGCTGATTACCGTTTCCATCTGCTGTTTCAATCTCAATCCGTATGACCAGCAGTCCGGTGAGTTTTTTAAGAAACCGAATTTCACCTTCAGTTTCCGTGACGGGATCGGTGAACTGATTCTAGGTACCGACGACTTGGGCCGTGACGTGTACGCCCGACTCATGTACGGTTGCAAAAACACCTTTCTGTGCGCCTTTGCCGCAGCCACCATGTCAGCTTCCATCGGCTATCTGATCGGGTGTATCGCCGCACTGTACAACAATACCGTCACCAGGTTCATCAAATCATTTATCAGAACACTGCACTCCTATACCCCGATAATTCTGGTGTTCGCCATAGTTACCGTGCTGGGACCGAGTATCAAGAACACCATGTGGGCCATCACAGTCTCACTGGTGCCGCGCTTTACCAACATATGTTTCAACCTCATTACCGAAGAGACCAGAAAGGAATACATCACCGCGGTAACCCTCGACGGTGCCGGCCCGCTGACACTTTTTAAAATGTCGGTCTACCCGAATATCAGAGATGTGCTGATTTCCCAGTACACCAAAGGTCTGACCATGGCAATTCTCGATGTTACCTCGCTGGGATTTCTAGGACTGTGCGTTAAAGATCCTGAACCGGAGCTTGGCACTATGATTGCCGAAAACATGGATCTGGTATATACCGGAAACTACTGGCTGATAGCCCTGCCCGGACTGATGATCGTGCTCTTTGTCATCTTGATCAATATCATCGGTGACGGGATCAGAACCGCAATGCATAAGGAGAGCACCTGATGGCACTTCTTGATATCAGAAACCTGAACATCGACATCCGCACTCCGGCCGGAGATCTGCATGTGGTCGATAATGTGGATCTTACCGTCAATGAAGGTGAAATCATCGCCCTGGTTGGAGCTTCAGGTTCCGGTAAAAGTCTGATGCTTCAGGCTATAACATATCTGCGCAAGGAAAATATCATTTTCCGCGCCGACCGTTTTAAAATTTATAATGAAGATCTGCTGCAGATGCCGTCCCGCCGCAGACGCAGGGTAATCGGTAAAAATTTCTATCTCATCATGCAGGATCCGCGTACCTGTCTGGATCCGACCATGAAAATAAAAGAACAGCTTTACGAGGTAATGCCGAAGGAAAAATGGTACCGCATTGACCGTAAAATCCGTAATTTTATTACCAATAAAAGACGCACGGATGCCATTGCCACCCTTCACCGCACCGGTATTAAGGAACACAGAAGGATCCTGAACTCCTACCCGAACGAGCTGTCAGATGTGGAATGCCAGAAGGTTATGATTTCCATGGCAATCAGCGCCCGTCCGAAACTGATCATTGCCGACGAGCCGATCAGCAACCTGGGAATTTCATCCCGCCTGCAGATCCTCAAACTGCTGGATAAATACAACAAGAACGAACATACCTCGATTCTGATTATCTGCAACGATCTGGCATCCATCGCCAATTTCGCCGACTATTTTGCTATTTTCTACGGCGGCAAGATTGTGGAATTCGGTTCCAGATCCCACATTCTCAACCATCCGATCCATCCGTATACCGCATCACTGGTCAAAGCCATGATGATCATGGAGGATCCGGCAAAGGAATTCAATGAAAAGGAATACCGGCTCGCCCGCGTTCCCGATTTCGCGCAGATGCCGGTAGGATGCCCGTACGGTCCGTCATGCAAGTACGCCAACCGCAAATGCAACAAGGCACCTAAACTGACCATTACCAAATCCTTCAGATATTTCTGTCATAATCCGCTGGGCAAGGAGGCTCTGTTCGAAGATGATCAAGACTAACGAACACAGTGACAATCTGCTTGAACTGAGAAATGTCTCCCTGCGGGAGTGCAGACCTTTTCCTCTCTGTTTTTTCCGCAAAAAAAATATTCTTGAATCGCTGTCCTTCAAACTGAAGGAGAATGAATCCCTGGGTATTATGGGAGATGAAAATTCCGGAAAGGATATTCTGATCAGTCTGCTGGCAGGCATGTTCAATCCCACCTCCGGCGAGATGTTCTTTATGGACACACTGATCAACAATGATACAGAAACCCGTAAATCAAATATGCGTATGCTGTTTATCAATACCGCCAACGCACTTAATCCGCGCATGAAGGTTAAAGATCTTCTGCAGATCCCGCTTATGCTGAATTCCGACCTGACAGAGGACGAACGAAACGAAAGAGTCTGGGAAATTCTTAAACTTGTGGATCTTACCCAGGATATCGCCTTCAAATATCCCAATACGCTCTCTATCGGTCAGCGCAAACGCGTGGCCCTCGCCCGTGCCCTGATCCTCAATCCGAGAATTCTGCTGGCAAACAAAACCATGTCGTCCTTCGATCCTCTGATGCGAACCTACATCTGCAGTCTGTTTGCCAAACTGAAAAAGGAGCGGCAGATCTCCACCATAATCTCCACCTCTGATCTCGATATTCTCTCCCGCACCTGCGACAAACTGCTGATTATGAACAACGGCAGAATGGTTGAGTTCGGCAATACAGAGGAAATCATCAACAGCAGCAATGATATAACCAGAAAACTGATTGCCAACTATCATAACGAATACCGGTTCAAACCGAGACAACGGTAACAATACTCTGAGAAAAAGGCAAGCTCCCTCTGCCTGCAGGGTTTCAATCCGGATCCAGGGTACCGCAATCTGCCCCGATTGCGGTACCAGAGAGTCACTTGAAGCAATCGGAATTTCTCCCGAAGCGCATAAAAAAGTCCTCGAAATTATCCGCAAAAAGTTCGGTGAAAAGCCTCGTAAATAGTTGAAAATACAGGGTTTATTGACTTGCCATACCGCTATATGAGAGGATTTTGCAATCCTGGGAGGAGAGCAGCCCTCTCCATCCTCCCGCAAAAAACTGAAGCGCCATGCCCGGCATTTTCGGACATGACGCTTTCACTGCTCCCTTTTTACTGTATCAGTGTTTCAGTGATTGAAAGGACTGGCTTTTACTCCTGCTTGTTCCGGCCGTAAACCGTAAGACGCATGCTCTTGTTCAAGGCATCTAGATCCAGCTTGCAGGGACTCTTCAGGCTCAGCGTCCAGTGTTTGTCAGGATCCTCCTTCAGGGTTTCCCGATAGAAAGTGGATGTAGAAACATTGAACGGGGCCAGCATGTAACCGCTGACAACCTCATTGTATGTGACGTACGGAGCATTAAAGCCGGATTTGTAATCCCAGTTGGCATAAAGAGGCTTGATAAGCGATTTGGTGCCTGCCTGAGATTCTGCCAAAATCTGAAATACCAGATTTGCGTCGAACACCGCCTGTTTTCTCTGCGTATTGTGTTCCGTGATTTCTTCGTCCTCCGGGGAGGCGGCGAGCTCGCAGAAATCCTTCATTCCTTCCGGAAGATAGGTTATCCCGGAAATGTCATAGGTTATGGCATCCACAATTAGCTCGGAACTCCCGAGAACGATTTCTTGGTCTTCCGGATCCCGGAAATCCGAAAAGGAGCAGGTAACGTTTCTTCCGGTGTCATCGGTGAACGCGCAGGGATTGCTATTTCCTGACACATATATCTCAGGAAGCTCCTTAAGCCTTGAGCAGACGGGATCGCTGTCGCATGAGAGCGCTCCCTTAACCAAAGCCGCGGCATCCACCACACCGAAGCCGTAATGACTGGAGAATCTGAAGCCGGCGGCATTATCCTGCCAGCCGTAGTCATAAACCATGGGCTCTCCATAGGTTCTGTCAGACGCCGCCTCCTTCACGGTCAGCGCCAGGGAGGGCATAACAGTATCGTTACGGGAAGTCGTGGCCAGAAGATAACGCAGCTGAGACACCGTCATATCCGGTTTGACCTGATACGCCAGCGCCGCCACGCCGGAAACCGTGGGGGCTGCCGAAGACGTGCCGTTCATGGTATTGGTGTAATACTTGTTGTCCTCGTTTCTCCAGGGGGAATTGGCATCCGGATCATTCCAGTCATGGGGAGCGTACTGAGGATTTGTGGTAACAATGGCCGCGCTGCTGATCATTCCCTCGGGCATCCTGGTATCATAGCCGTATTCCCCGCCAAAGCCGGTAACCCAGATGCTGGAACCGGTGGATCCGTACGATGACTTTACTCCCAGGGAATTCAAAGCTCCCACGTTAATAACGAACGGAGCGCGGCCAATATTGCCGGTCTGCATAAATTCGCAGTTAATCCCCAGATCCAGGCAAATACTGCTGGAATAATGCCTATTATTTTCATTATTGCCTTTGTCAAATGAATTGCCCATGGCATGAATTACTGCCGTATCCTGCTCGTAAAGAGCCTCGTAAAGATCCGCAACAGCGGGTATGTTGTAGCTTAGAAGATCCAGCCCCCAGCTGGCATTCATCACCCGGGGCTTGCCCATCTGCAATATATACCCCAGGAATCGCGCTTCGTTATCAAAATTTGAGGCATCAACGGCAATTATACTGGCATTAAAGGCAATGCCCTGCACGCCAAGATTGTTCATGCCGGAAGCGGCAATGATTCCGGCCACTTTGGTGCCATGATCGTTCCCCGATTCCTCCTTTAGCTTTTCCAGTGACAGTCCGGTGTTAATGAGATCCTTGCTTCCGGGAATTCCGGGATCGTAAATACGATCTCTGAGATCCTCATGATTAATATCGACAGGAGTGTCTGTGACCACCACATAAACGCCTCTGCCGTCAAGCTGCTCCTTCCGATCCTCAAGAACCGTGCGCCAGGCGGGAAGCACGTTAAGATCAATCCCCTTAACCGGATCTAAGGCCACACTGTAGGGATTCTGTCCAACATTGTAGAGATGCCACTGATCCGCGGTCAGGTGATCGGTAAGGGAAAGCTCCTTTTCAGTTTCCGTGTCCGAGCCGTCGGAAAGAGTAACCCGGCATCTCTCGGTATATGATTTCAGTTCGTCATAGCTGAGATCGTAGGAGGTGAAATGCTCCTCCGGAAGGACATAGAACCACTCGTTTTCGGGGGCCTGCTCCCCGGTGACGGGATTTTCCTTCGAGATTACTCCGTATGAGCAGCTGAGCTCTCTCAGGCTTTTGTTTGCGGTTACCCGGTAAGGCTTTCCGGTAATGTAATCGCCGCCCTTGAATTCCAGAACGAGGTTATCCCCGGAGCTCCCGGACTTGGATCCGCCGCAGCCCGTTATCATGGTTCCGGCCAGAATGACGGCTAATACCGCGGCGGCGTTTTTAGTGATGCTGCATCTCTTCATGTTCATTATTGGTTTTCCTGTTCTTTATGCGTTTTATGGGGGCTTTCAGGTGCTAAAAACGCCCTACTTCAGATCCGGTTTAAGGCCGTAGCCATAGGACGCCGAGACCTTGATAACGCCGGGGAGCCTCCGGAGATCCTCGGGCATGGCTTTCCAGGACTCATAGTCGGATACCGGCACCTCGTAAAGCCGGGAGGACAGCTTCACGGCGCGGTACTCCTCCGGGATTTCACAGGGCTTCTTGCGGGCGCATTTAACATAGAGGCGGTCCAGAATGAGATAGCCCTGGCCGTTATTCTTTCTGACATAGGCCAAATGATGGGGATTCTTCTCTCCCGAAACCACGGCGTAATCCCCCAGGATGCCGAGATTGTTCTCAGGGGACTGCGTAACCGCATCTCCGGCAGCGGTCTTTTCAATTACCGCAAAGTTTCCGGTATAGACGGTGGCGTTCTTCTCGTGAATCACTCCGGAATCGGCCCCCGCCGCGCCGGCAAGGCCCGGGGCAAGCCCCAGAAAAAGAGACAGACTGAGAGCGATCCTTTTTATCTCATGCGGCATGGGGATTCCTCCTGAGTATGATATCAAGCAAGGGATTTCGGATTTCCGCCCATTTTAATGAGCGGAAATGCTTTTGAAAATGATTTCATAAAGCTATGAGAGGGTTTTGCGATCCGGAAACAGATCATGACCTCCCGTCCTGAGAATGCCAAAGAGCCCTCCTGAAAACCAAAGCGCCATGCCCGAGAGTTCGGACATGACGCTTTCGCGGGGGGCTTTCACCCCTCTTACTGTATTGGCTGTATTGCCCTTTCACTGTATCAGTGTTTCACTGATTGAAAGGAATCCGGGCTTTTACTCCTGCTTTTTCCGGCCGTAAACCGTAAGATGCATGCTCTTGTTAAGAGCATCCAGATCCAGCTTGCAGGGACTCTTAATGCTCAAAGTCCAGGGTTTGTCAGTCCCCTCCTTCAGAGTTTCCCGGTAGAAGGTGGAGGTGGCGAGATCCAGGGGCGACATGGCGAAATCTGCGTCATAGGCATTGTCCGGAATATTGAAGCCGGATTTGTAATCCCAGTTGGCATAAAGAGGCTTAATCAGGGACTTGGTGCCGGCCGGAGATTCCGCCAGAATCTGCAGGATCAGGTTGGCATCAAACACGGCCTGCTTCCTTTGCCTGTTATGCTCCGTGGGTTCCGCGTCCTCCGAAGAGGCCGCAAGCTCGCAGAAATCCTTAATGCCCTCGGGAAGGTAGGTGAGCCCGGAAACATCATAGGTTATGGCATCAACTATGAGCTCGGAACTCCCGAGAACCGTTTCCGCATCTTCAGGGTCTCTGAAATCAGCAAAGGAGCAGGTAACGTTTCTTCCGGTGTCATCGGAGAATGCGCAGGGATGAGAATTTCCGGATGCATAAACTTCAGGAGGTTCTTTAAGCCCGGCGCAGACGGGATCGCTGTCGCAGGCGAGAGCTCCCTTAACCAGAGCCGCGGCATCAACTACTCCGAAGCCGTAATGGCTGGAGAATCTGAAACCGGCGGCATTTTCCTGCCAGCCGTAGTCGTAGACGATATGTTCGCCGTAGCTTTGATCGGAAGCCGCTTCCTTCACGGTCAGGGCCAGATCGGGCATCACGCTGTCGTCACGGGAGGTCGCGGCCAGAAGATAGCGGAGCTGGGACACCGTCAGATCCGGTTTGGCCTGATATGCCAGAGCCACCGCTCCGGAAACCGTGGGAGTTGCCGAAGACGTGCCGCTCATGGTATTGGTGTAATACTTGTTGTCATCGTTTCTCCAGGGGCTTTGCGCATCCCGATCAGGCCAGTCTTTGGGATCATACTGACAGGTTGTGGTTACAATGCCCGCGCTGGTTTCAGTATCAGTTTTATTTACAACGCCCTTTTCGCCGCCGAAGCCGGTAACCCAGAGATTGGATCCGGTGGATCCGAATGATGATTTAACTCCCTGGGAATTCAGGGATCCCACGTTAATAACGAACGGAGCGCGGGAGAGATGATCCGTCTGCTTGAACTCGCAGTTAACCCCCAGCTCCAGGCAAATACTGCTGGAATAGGGTTTGTTCTCTTCGTCATGCCCGGCCAGAAACTCATTCCCCTGAGCATGGAGGATCGCAATGTTATTTTCATAAACAGCCTCGTAAAGATCTTCCTGTTCCGGCTGACCTACGGTCATAAAATCCCGCCCCAGCTGGCATTCATAACAACAGGCCCGGGCATGCTCATCATATATTCCAAAGAGCGAATTTCCTGATCATCGGTCTTAATAATCATGGAGGTAATACTGGCA
>JAEEGJ010008301.1_pt1 | contig 28774 bp, 20 predicted proteins | sample 8958761 | NCBI WGS metagenome assembly JAEEGJ01 (sample SAMN16246546, study PRJNA631951) | gut metagenome | biome: gut microbiome; feature: rumen; material: RS-attached | host: Bos | place: Iran: Karaj | collected 2018-10
CTTCTTTCAGCTATCGGATTACTCCGACCACCTTGCGATTCGCTAACTCTTCCCTCCAGCGGGCGAGTTCGGGACTTTCACCCTATAGTCAATGCTCATGCCGAGCACACCAAAAAAAGGATCCGGCCCTTCCGGAACCGGATCCTCCAGCAGGAACACCTGAATCAGTGCTTCAGCTCGGTGATCCTGTACTCGAAGCTGCCCGGTTTGTCCTCTCTCGGAACGAACTCCAGGATATTGGTGATGCCCGCAGGAGCGTCCTCCCTGTGATGGGAGATGAACATGATCTGAGTGTCATGCTGCCCCATGAGGTACTCAACGAACTTCTTCACCAGCAGGCGACTTACGTTGTCGAGGCCCTGCAGCGGCTCGTCGAGGACAAGGAGAGGCGGATGCTTCACCAGGGCCCTCGCGATGAGGACCAGCCTCTGCTGCCCGAAGGAGAGCGCCCTGAACGGATCATGGTCGTGCCCCTCGAGCCCCAGGACCTTAAGCCACTCCTTCGCGAGCGCGATCTTCTCGTCGCCCGGCTGGTCATAAAGACCGATGGTGTCAAAGTAGCCGGAGATGATTACGTTGATGACGCTGCAGCCGACGCGGTAGTTGAGGTGGAAGTCAGGGCTGATGTAGCCGATGTTCTTCTTGATGTCCCAGATGGTCTCGCCCGATCCGCGCTTCCTGCCGAAGAGCCAGAGGTCATTGGCATAGCCCTGCTGGTTGTCTCCGGTGATGAGGGAGAGGAGCGTTGACTTGCCGGCGCCGTTCGGTCCCACAATCTGCCAGTGCTCGCCGCGCTTTACCGTCATGGTCAGGTGATCGATGACGTTCCTGTCTCCGTAGCGGACGACAATGTCGTTCATGACGACGAGCGGGCCGTCCGGGAGAGGCTCCCTCTCGCAGTCCTTGGGGATCCCGGGCATCTTTGCGTTCTTCATCTTCTCGCGCTGCCTGAGCTGCTCGAACTCGAGATCGGCCATTACCGAGCGGTGATCGCCCACCTTGATGAGCTCGCAGTCGCTGATGAGGCCCAGGAAGTCGGCGAACTCCGGGATCTCGTCAAAGCGGTTGACGATAAGGATGATGAGGCGTCCGGACTCGCGGAGCTTTCCGATGAGCCTCATCAGATCCGCCCTGGTGCCGACGTCAAGGCCGTCAAACGGAGCGTCAAGGATGATGCCCTCGGCATCCGAGAGGACAGCCTTCGCGATGAGGACCTTGCGTCCCTCGCCGCTCGAGAGGAAGCGGTACGGCTCATCGAGAAGATGGGTGATCCTGAGCTGGTCGGTGATGGCGAGGAGCTGCTCCTCTTTGGCGTGGCCGATGACGTTCCTCGCGGTGAAGCCTTTCTCCTCATTCTTGGAGGCAGTATCGGTATTGCGGTACTGGTAGTCATCCTCCATGAGGGAGATCTGCTGCTCGAAGGATATGCGCGAGAGCCTGGGGAGCTTCTCAGGGGCCTGTCCAGAGACCAGCTGCAGTTCGCCGCAGAGCGCCTTCGCGAGGCTGGTCTTGCCGCTGCCGTTCGAGCCGATGAAGGTCACGCAGCAGTGATCGGGCAGATCAAGGTGATCAATAAGGAGCTTTCTGGTCTTGCTTATCTTGTATTCGCATTTCTCCCAAAGCATGTGGGCCTCCGCATTTCAATAACTGTGATCAAGTTTACAATTATAGCGCTAAGAGATCACGATATTTATACAGTTTCAATCCACGCCCACTTTGGTAAGGAGCGACGCTGACCACGGCTGAACTACTGCAGCGATTCTGCCATAGTTCTGCGTATTGTCAGACAGGAAAAGGCAGCTCTCATGGCTGGCAGGCAAAAATATGAGAACTCCCTCATCCATTTAGAAATGATAGCAGTCAGTGCTGTGGCAATCAAATTTTAATACCTGTCAAAATGTCATAGCGAGTCATGATTTTGCATTTTTATTGAAATCAGAATCGGTACAAACGTCAGTGAACAGTAACCAATCCGCGAATTTTCCCCAAAGATGGCTCCGGGAAATAACGGAAGACGGGGTTCGCCAGTTCCTGACGGAACACCGGCAGCATTGATTAAATAATAAACAGAATGTTGCGTAAACGATCTTAATCTCACTTTTAAATGCACATTTAGACAGTTTACGCAGCACTATTATTCAGTTAAGCACTGAAAATGGTCTGGTTTCAGGACTAATCTGAAAAAAGATCATCAGCTGTCACTTTGTTCGGAATATCATCAGAGTAAGAGTTGCGTACAACGCCTTCTGCTGAGATCAGCGTTATCCGGACCGCTTTTCTCGTACCTGTTGACTCAATGAACCTGCTTTTCTTGTTCTGAAGCACAGCATTGTAGGAAGATTCTATTTTGAACGGCCCGTTCGTATACTTCATCTCGCATAGGTTGATGACACCGTCACTGCGGTCAATGAGAAGGTCAATCTGAGCGCCGGGCTCTCCGTCAGAGGCCGGAGTATGCCAGGAATACTCGCTGCTGATTACGCCGCCTATGCCGAGAGATACCTTAATCTGCCTGCTGTGAAGCAGGCAGAGCAGCTCAAATGCGAGACCTGCCCACGCATAATAGGCAGGCGTTCCGATTGTCTTGCTCCAGAACTCCTCATCATTTACAGTATTGCCGCGCACAAACTTAAAATAAAAGAGAGTGTACGGATCGGTGAGCTGCCAAAGTGCATCCTTGCTCTTCCTACCTATATAAGAGTACTTTCTGATGAAGCCGCAGTTTTCCAGATCCGTAAGTATGGATGAGAGTTTTCCGTTGTTTGGAAGACCACTCTTTCCGATAATCTCTTCCCTGCTGAGACCAATCCTCTTTGAATCAAGCGCCTCTATCACTGATATATATGGTTCAGGAGTTTTGAAAAGAGAGGCATAAAGTTCCGAGTACTCATGCCTTAGATCTCCATCAGCCGAGAAGAACAGCCTGTCTATGTTCTGGGCAAGGCTCTCTGATTTGTCAAGCAGCGACCAGTAATATGGAATGCCTCCCATAATCATATAGCACTCCATCAGCTGCCGTCTGCTCATGCCAAGATGGCGGGCTGAGGCATACTCCTCGCACTCACTTAGCATGAACGGCTTGACGTATATCCTTGAGGTTATCCTGTTGTGAAGCCCCCCTTTGTTTTTCAGGATCTTGTTGACAATCCACGATGTTGCCGAGCCGCAGACAATCAGCACAACATCCTTGCGGGCTGCGGCATAGCCGTTCCAGAAATGTTCGAGGGCCGTTAGGAAACCAGAGCGCGGCGCATCCATCCATGGGAGCTCATCAATGAATATAACCTTGCGCTTCTCATTGGAACTGTCAATAAGATCCATAAGCAGATCGAATGCCTGAAACCAGCCCTGCGGCCGCGCAGCCTTCCTGAGTCCCTGTCTTCTCAGTGACGACTGAAAATTTGCGAGCTGCTCACGGGTGCATTTTTTGGCAAGGCCTGTATGGGAAAAGGTGAACTTATAGCCGAAAGTCTCCCTGATAAGGAAAGTCTTCCCTACTCTGCGCCTTCCATATACCGCAATGAACTCTGACTCATCTGATTCCATTGCATTCAGAAGCTTTATCTGCTCTTCTTTCCTGCCTGTCAGCATATCTGCATCTTTGACTTAAAAACAAACAAAACCATGCGTAAACGGTCTAAATCTCATTTTTTTAACCACATTTAGACTGTTTACGTCACTAATTTATCATTTGCCGGCTGCAAAAACCAGCTGTTTCACCAGAATTCAAAACATCATCAGCCTGACAGAGCATTTGCGTAATAGTTCTGCAGTCTGTTTTATGCTGGATCTCTGTCGTAAAAATCAGACAAGTGCTGATATTCCATAAGTCTGCAGTCGAATGCAGCAGAATATCTTCATTTTCGTGTATAAGCGGTCTAAATCTCACTTTTTAAGGCACATTAAGACAGTTTACGCAGCAATTTTCCAGAACTCATTTATCAAAGCCCGGCAGTTTCAATAGCAAATCATAAAAATACATCCCTGCCCATGATGCACCGCCATAATCAGTCTGCGGCCTTGCATCTTCTGATAAAATTAAGCCGTTCCGGCAGTACAGACCTTTCCTCCGGGCACTGCCCTCGGTATTGCAGAAACAGCCCTGCTGCAGGATGTGAGAACCACAAAAGCCTCTTTATGAAATCAAAATGCGCACAATTTTCCCTTTCAGCATCCGTGATCTTGAAGAGTTAAACGGAAGCATCGACGAAACGCTGTCCGTGGAGGAGCGCGATCTCAGCAATTACAAAATACCCTATCTTCCCGGAGCATACTCCCTCGGCATCGGGCTCACCTCGAGGTGCAATCTGAACTGCCCGTTCTGCTACTACAGGGAGCAAGGGCACAACGCGGTGAGCACGCTCTCCATCTCTCAGCTCCGTGAGATTCTGACCGGTCTCGGACAGCTCAGGCTCATCACCTTCTCGCTTGAGGGGGAGGCACTCCTCTGTCCCTGGCTGAAAGACGCCCTGAGCCTTGCTTCCGAGCACGCAGAAATCCTGCAGATCACCACTAACGGACAGCCCCTCGGCGATGAGATGGCAGAACTACTCTGCGGCACGCCGAAGCTCAGGTCGCTGATTCTCAGCATTGACTCCGCGGATCCTGACACCTACGCGGCAATGAGGCGCGGCGGGAAGCTGAGCACGCTTGAGAAGAACATCCGGTGCTTCCAGAAGCGGAACAGCCATATTTTCCTGGAGCTTTACGCCGTCATCACCGACAGGAACATTCATACCCTCCATACGCTGCCCGCATTCGCTGCCTCGCTCGGAATAAAGCTCATTTCCTTCGGCAAGCTCCGCGAGCATGGCTGGTCGGGGGAGCATCACATATACAGCGCCTCAGACCGGGAGATCACTGATGAGATGCTTAAGGTGATTGATGAGGCACAGAAGGAGCATGTGCAGGTGAAGCTCGCGCCTTATTTTGCGGACAAAACAGTAGTTGAGGAGCTCCGCGAAAGGACAGATCCTGCGTACGGGCTCTTCATTCCTCCTGACAGAAACTTCTGCGACATGCCCTGGAGCTTCACGTCGATACTCTCGGACGGGAGGCTTTTCCCCTGCTGCGGCGACTTCAGCCCTGCGGTGATTGAGGAGTACTCATTCGACGGCATCTTCAACAATTCATACCTCCTGCTCCTCAGGAAGCTGATAAAGCACGGGGCTGTTCCGGAGGGCTGCCTCGAGTGCCGGAACTGCAGGGAAAGCAAGGCCTGACGCGGCTGCCATCAGGCAATTATGCAGGATTCAGCAAAATATCATCTGTTTTTGCAAACTGTCCGCCACTCAACTATCCTAAGCGTCAAAGAAAGCATTCATGAAGGTTACAGACATGGCAACAGAAAATCTTATGCCCAGCCCGGGAACTGAGTCTTTCAAGGATTTCATCAGAGACAGCTGCTACTACGTCGACAAAACCAGGTACCTTAGGACGATTTTCAAGTATCCAGGCAAATGCCTCATGATGCTGCGCCCCAGGCGCTTCGGCAAAACCCTGATGATGAGCACCATCAGGTACTTCTTTGAGATGAGCTATGAGACCCCCGGTGACACCTCCTTACAGCTGGAGCTGTTCAAAGGGCTCGAGATCATGAAGGATGAGGAGTTCTGCAGGGAGCACATGGGGCAGTACCCTGTAGTTTCTCTGTCCCTTAAAGACACAGACGGCCTCAATTTCCGGAACGCACTGGACCAGCTTGGAGAGACCATATGGATTCTTTCCTATAGCTTCAGATGGCTTATGGACAGCAGTATTCTTCAGGCAGAAGAGAAAAAAACGTTCAGCAAACTTCTTGACCATGACCTGCTCTGCTCCGGCACGGAATCAGCCATAAGCACAATGCAATCATCGCTCACCACACTTTGCAGAGCACTGTTCGAGCATTGCGGCAAAAAGCCGCTGCTACTTATTGACGAGTATGACGTGCCGCTTCAGAAAGCGGCCATGGGCGGGTACTATGGCCAGATGAGCAAGGTGATCGGCCCTATGCTCAGCAGGGCACTGAAATCCAATGAGTGCATTTCCACAGGAATAATGACAGGATGCCTGAGAGCCACAAAAGAAGGCATTTTCACCGGCCTCAACAACTACTCAGTCAACTCGGTTCTCACACCAAACGACAGCCTGTCAGCTGCTTTCGGCTTCACCCCCGATGAGGTCCGGAGCATGCTCTCATACTACGATCTCGGAAATCTCTATGACCGGACCAGGGACTTCTATGACGGGTACAGGATCGGCTCAAAGGAAATCTTCTGTCCATGGGACGTGACAAGCTACGTATCCGATCTCCTTATGCCTTGCGACAATGGTCCGGAGTCATTTTCTCCTCCTGCTTACTGGAACAATACAAGCAACAGCCAGATCATTACTCAGTACATGCCGCACCTAAGCGAGCAGGATGCCGTCATGCTTCAGGCTCTGCTTGATGGACAAAGCGTTGACGTCAGAGTCCATGAAGATATGAGTTACGGCGACTTTGATCTCAGTGACGCCGGACAGTTCTGGAATCTGCTTGTATATACCGGCTACCTGACACTCGAAAAAATAGACACTGACGGCGTTTACTGGTTCCGCATACCGAACGCTGAGATCAGAAAATGCTTTGATTCAAATATAATGGCCTATTACCACAAAAAAGGCGGAGCATATTTCGAGAACTACTCCAAAGCAATTGCAGAGGCACTTCTTGAAGGCAATGCCGGGGAGCTTGCTACGGCGCTGAAAAACGCGCTGCTAACCTTTGTGTCTGCCCGCGATGTAGCCTGCAAAGAGCCAAAAGAAAACTACTATCACGGTCTTCTCAACGGAATCATCCTTTCAGCAGGCAATCTGGTAAGGGATCATTCATCCAATACAGACAGCGGTGACGGTTACGCTGATATTACACTCTGCTCTGCCAAACTCGATGTTGCCGTAGTCATAGAGCTTAAATATGCCGCCTCACGCGCTGAGCTCAAAGACAAAGCTCATGAGGCACTGAGGCAAATTATTGATAAGGATTATGCTGAGGCAGTCAGGGATGACTGTGTCAAGAAAATCTACGGATTCGGCATTGCATTTTTCCTACGCAAGTGCGCTGTAGAAGTTGCAGAGCTGCCGCTTTGATTTACTGAGCCGGGCCTGAGCTATCAGCCTGCTGCCCCTTTTCGCGGTCCTCCTTCATTTTCATCAGCACTTTGCAGGCATCAAGGTTCTTTGCAAAGAACTCCTCGCGGGTCATTAGCTTCGAGAACACCTTTCTGAACATCGTCTCGACATTGCAGATGTCAGGCCGGTGATCATAGATCTCACAGAGAACGCCCTTGAGGTGAACGCACACGCCGTCGCCGCGGTCATATTCCGCAAGCTCAGGAATGCCGCTGATGTGGCGGCAGCACTCGCCGCACTTCTCACAGGGAAATTTCACATCACTCATTGAACAGGCTCTTCGTTTTCCGAAGTCCCTCCTTTTCCTTTAAAACCATAAGGCTGATCACCGGACATATCCGGAGAGGATTCAGGAGCAGCCTCTGTCAGAGCGCTCCTGAGCCGCGGCCGCAGCCGCGTGCCCGGCCTGCACCCTGCCCCATTCTTCTGCCGCCTCCGGCGCCGCGGCTGCAGCGCCGGCGCATCCTCTGCTCTGAGCCTTTCTTGCGGTCACGTACTGTGCTGTCATCATCCTCAGTGCCGGGAGAGGCTGAAGCATCGTTATCCTGAGACTCCGACTCCGACTCCGACTCCGCCTTAGCCTTGAGCTGCCTCTCCTTTGCGCGGAGAACCGCCTGTTTCACAGCCTCACGTTTCTGCTCTTCTGAAATGTCAGCTGCGCTTTCAAGGTTTTCATCAGCCATTGTCATGTACCTCCCGGAATTGATGGTGCGTCAGCGGAGAAGCACCGGAGAAGATTGCCGCTGCTGAGTCATATTCGCCGCAATTCAGGAACATGTCAAAACCCGTCTGACTCATTTGGGACAGCAGTCACGCCGCTTTGGCAGCGCTGGTATTAAAAATGCCCGCAGTGCGGGCATCTTCACTAAGCAGACTGAATTCAGGCGTCAGCCCGGAAATCAGGCTTTCGGCAGCGCCTTCGCTACTTCCTGCGCAATCCGCCCGCTGTTCTCATCTGGCTTCCCCTCCTTGTTGAGGATAGGCGTCTTAAGAATCTTTGTAACAGTGCCGGCCATTGCGACAGCGGCACATACCGCTTTCTTCGAGCTGTCCGAGTATTCGTTCCAGTCATCGCCCTCCTCACGGATGACGGATTCAAGGCCGGCAACGAGAGGTGTGAAGTAGGACCGCGCCCTCTGAAGCAGCTCCGTGAACATCTCGGCCTGGCTGCTGATGGCCCTGCACTGGGCGCAGGCAGTATCGGTCTGCTCTGATATTTCCCTTGCCTTGGCAAGGTTCGAGCGGGCGTTGTCCAGATTCGCGCTGGCCTTTGAGCTGCTGACCAGTCCCATTACAAGAAGCGCCGGTCCTGCCACCAGGCCTCCGAGAAGAGCAGCGCCTCCTGCCATGCCGAAACCTCCGGCAGCCAGTGAGCCGCCGCCGAGCCAGGCCAGAGTCGCATTGGTTGCGGCTGCTCCGCTTAACGTGCCGATAGCTGTTCCGGTTGAGGCTGTTGCAAAAGCCATGGTAGCGCTGTATGCCCCGAAAGCCGCAAGCGCCCCTCCGGCAATGCCGGCTGCCGAGCCTGATGCAAGCGAGGCTGCAAAGCTCTCAAGCTGCGTCAGATCCTGGATAATCTCCTCAGGATCGACGAACGTACCGTCATTAAAGGACTGATCAAATCTTGTATTCTTGATCATTTCTATGCATCTCAGGAAATCAGCGACCTCAGTCTCGCAGACATCATGCTTGAGCCTCCCGAGCTTTTCAAGCGCGCTCTTCGTCTGCTCCACCTGCGCTTTCATCCTGCGCCCGGCATCCTCGACAATGCCGGTTGCCTCCTTGTTAATCTCCTTTGCCCGGGAGTTGTCCTTTGATGCCGAGACCGCTTTTCCTACGCCTACGGCGCCGGCAGCCGCTGCAAGTATTGCAAGAGGTATTAAAGGGAAAGGCATAGTTTGTTCTCCTTGTTTTGTCACGCAGCCGGCCATAGCCTGCATAGCCACGCTGCAAGATTCTGTCTAGAAAACCAGTTCCTCACCGGATCCCATCAGCCTGTCGAACTCATCGAATGAGCTGAACTGAGACTTGCCGCCCAGGATCAACTGAAGCTCAGCGTTGCCCCTGATGAAGCCGTCGATATCATCATGAAGTATCGCGTCATCAAGCGTCATGAAGCATGACTCAAAAGCCCTTTTGTGCTCGGAAAGATAGCGTTCGACCTGCTCCTCCATCTCCCTGCGGTACTTTCTTATCAGCCTGATGGACTCCTCGCACTCGCGCTCGATGAGCATCCGCTGCTCCCTTGCGTGCTTTGCCTCCTGCATGGCCGACATGATCTCCTTGTAGGCAGCTGTCGCAAGCGTGTACCCGATCATGGCTGCGCCTACGCCGACCATTACTCCGACCACAGCAGGAGCTGCTGCCGGTATGGCAGCGACTCCGATTGTTGAGCACATGACAGACCCGATTGTTCCGACTCCGTCCTGGGCTATCTCACTCATGCACTGTGCTGCCGTCATGTCATCACTGTGAAAATACCGGTGAAGGGTCTTTCCTATTGATACCGCCGAACTTACCATCTGCGCAGGTAGCGAGGTCTTTGAAATGCCCCTCCAGAAGGCGGACGATGAGTTCTGCAGCAGTCCCTTGACTGTCGCTCCGGCAAATCCAGTCGCATAACCCATGGCCGCGCCTGTTCCGGCAGCTGCAGCCGTGCTTTCAACTGCCTCGCCGAAGGTCTTCTTGCCTTTGAGGAATTCAACCATATTGGAAATCATTGAAATGGAGCCGGCAATTGCCCCGCCGTACTTTGCCTGCTCCAGGCCCGCCCGGTGGGCGAGTCTCGCCATGTCCTTTGCCGTGGAGAGCTCCGGATTGCGCCTTGCTTCATAGGCCTCATCACGGGTAAGGCCTGATTTTTTCAGATCCCTCTTGATCTGCTTAAGCTTTGCGATTTCCCTTTCTTTCTGTGCTGCGACGCTGCTGTTGCCGGTCTCACGGCTTCTCTGAACCTGCTTCTTGAGACTCTCAATCCGCTGATCAATAATGCCGCCCTTGCCATTCGTTCCCATAAGGGCTGCGTAATCGTCATCCGCAACCATGAAAGGGACATTATTGTCAACGTACTTCTGGTACTTCGGGCTCGTGAGTTTGTCTAAGAGCGCATCAGGATCGCCGCCGACGAACTTCATCTGCGAGCCTGATCCCGGAATTATCTTTCCACTGGCATCAACCTCAACCACATCCCGCAGCGGATCGTTGACCATTCCGAGATCATCTGTCCTCATATATTTGGAGGATTTCCCGCTGATGGCATTCTCGGCATTGCCGCGCGCTGTGCTCTTCACCTCAGCCGAGAAGCCGGCCTGCTGCTTTATGTTGCTTTCCGCATAATCAGGGTTGACTTTTGACTGGGAGATGGACTTGAGCCCCTTGGTGTACCTGACTCCGGACTCATTGTCCACCCCGGAATAGGCAACAGAATGTTCCTTGATCGCGCTGCCGTAACGTCTCACAGTCTCTGCAGCACCTCCTGCAAGAGCAGCGTCTTCGAGCTTCTCTGAATAGTCATCACTTATTCTCTTTGAGTTTGACATTTTGGAATCCTCAGAGCCTGACAGTTTGCTGTAGGTGGAACCTGCTGCCAATCATGATTGAGCAGCATTATCAGACAAGCAGATGTTCCCCTCCATCATATGACATGTCAAGACATGTTAAAATTATTTGAGTGATTTGTCACAATATTTTTATGCACAAAAAAATTCAAAAATCAGAAAATTTCCGGCTGGGAAGTTCTGTATCTAAAAATGATAAGGGGAATGAGCATCCATGCACTGTCTGCAGGAGAACAGCCCTAAGGCACCTGCAGCAAGTGACGGCAGGCGGCAGTTCCTGGAAAATTAAAAAGGGCCGCATAAAGCGGCCCTCTGTTCAGCTATAGCGAAGACTTTTTATCAGTGCAGGCGTCCGTGGCAGTCCTTGTACTTCTTGCCGCTTCCGCACGGGCAGGGATCATTTCTCCCGACCTTCGGATAAGCGCGCCTTACGGTAACGTTCTGCCTAGGCTGGGGCTGCTCACCGCCCTGTCCCTCATTGCCTTCACCTTCGTCCTCAGGCTCGGGAGCTCCCTCGCCTGCGGCGTTCTGCTGCTGCTTCCTCTCAAGGGCCTGGGCGTTTCTCTGCCTCTCCTCCTCGGCCTGCTGCACCTCCTCAGGGCTGCGGATCTGGATGTTGCAGAAGATCTGGACTACACGCTGCTTGTAGAGGTTCAGCATGTTCTCGAACATGCGGAAGGACTCCTGCTTGTACTCGAACTTCGGGTTCCTCTGGGCATAGCCGCGGAGGTTGATGCCCTGACGGAGGTAGTCCATGCCGGCAAGGTGCTCCTTCCAGAGCTGGTCAAGGCACTGCAGCATGACGGTCTTCTGCAGGGCGATGGTTGACTCCTTTCCGATAAGGTCGCACTTCTGCTTGAAGTTCGCGCGGGCGAGATCGACAATCTTCTCGCGGAGAGTCTCCTCGAACATCTTGTCGTCGGCCTTGAGCCACTCGCGCACCGGCGCGTCGAGGCTGAAGTTCCTCCTGAGGCCCTCCTCGAGCTCAGGAAGCTTCCAGGTCTCCTCGAGGGACTGGGGAGGGATGAACTGGCTGACGTAGTCATTGATTACATCGTACATGATGTCGTGGATGACCTGCGACTCGTCATCGCCGTCAAGGAGGCTGTTCCTCTGCTGATAGATGACCTTGCGCTGCGCGTTCGCGACGTCATCGAACTCGATGAGGTTCTTTCTGATGTCGAAGTTCCTGGCCTCGACCTTGCGCTGCGCGTTCTCAATGGAGCGGGTGACCATGCGGTTCTCGATGGCGTCGCCCTTCTGCATGCCGATCCTCTGGAAGAGGCGCTTCATCTTCTCAGTGTCGACAAAGCGCTTCATCAGGCTGTCGTCGAAGGAGATGTAGAAGCGGGATGAGCCCGGATCTCCCTGGCGTCCGGAGCGTCCGCGGAGCTGGTTGTCGATACGGCGGGACTCATGGCGCTCGGTTCCGATGATATGGAGGCCGCCTGCCTTCACAACCTCGTCGTGGCGCTTCTGCCACTCCTTCTTAATCTCCTCGATCTGCTCAGCAGTGGGGTTCTCGAGGTGCTTGATCTGCTGCTGCCAGTTGCCGCCCAGCACGATATCGGTTCCGCGGCCCGCCATGTTGGTGGCGATGGTTACGGACTTGGGCGCGCCGGCCTGGGCGATGATCTCAGCCTCGCGGGCATGGTTCTTAGCGTTGAGCACCTCGTGCTTGATGCCCTTCGCGTCAAGGAAGCGGGAAAGCTTCTCGGAGTTCTCGACCGAGACGGTTCCGATAAGGACCGGCCTGCCCTTGCCTACCTCCTGGACGACGTCCTTGACGACAGCCTCGTACTTGTCCTCGTCATCAAGGTAGATCGCGTCAGGATAGTCGATTCGGATCATCGGCCTGTTGGTCGGGATGACCACGGTGTTGAGGCCGTAGATCTGCTGGAACTCGTAGGCCTCGGTATCAGCAGTTCCGGTCATGCCGGCCAGCTTCTCGTAGAGGCGGAAGTAGTTCTGGAAGGTGATGGAGGCGAGGGTCTGGTTCTCTGCGTTGATCTTGACGCCCTCCTTCGCCTCGATCGCCTGGTGGAGTCCCTCTGACCAGCGGCGGCCCGGCATGGTGCGTCCGGTCTGCTCGTCAACGATGACGACCTCGCCGTTCTGCACGATGTAGTCCACGTCGCGGTGGAATAGCACATGGGCGCGGAGCGCCTGCATGACGTGGTGCAGGATCATCATGTTGTTCGTCGCGAACAGGGAGTCGTTCTCGCCAAGGAGTCCGGCCTCCTGCAGGAGCTTCTCGACGTAGATCTGGCCGTGCTCGGTGAGGTAGGTCTGCTTGGTCTTGAGATCGATGGTGTAGTCGCCGTCGCCGTGATAGGTCTCGGAGTCCTCCTTGTCCTGCTGCTTGAGGTTCGGGATGACCTTGTCAACCTTGCGGTAGAGCTCGGAGCTGTCCTCAGAGGGGCCGGAGATGATGAGCGGGGTACGGGCCTCATCGATGAGCACGGAGTCAACCTCATCCACCAGGGCGTAGTAGAGCGGGCGCTGCACGCGCTGCTCCTTTGAGTACGCGAGGTTGTCGCGGAGGTAGTCGAAGCCGAACTCGTTGTTGGTTCCGTAGAGGATGTCGCAGGCGTAGGCGGCGCGCTTGGCCTCGGCGTCAAGGCCGTTGGTGTTGCAGGAGACGGTCATGCCGAGGAACTCGAAAAGGGGCTTTGACCACTCGGCATCACGGCTTGCGAGGTAGTCGTTGACGGTAACGATATGGACGCCCTTTCCGGTAAGCGCGTTGAGGTAGGCAGGGAGCGTCGCGGTAAGGGACTTTCCCTCACCGGTCTTCATCTCCGCGATCTGGCGGGAGTTGAGCACGATGCCGCCCATGAGCTGCACGTCGAAGTGGCGCATGTGGAGGACTCGCTTCGATGCCTCCCTGACGTTGGCGAACGCTTCCGGAATCAGGTCTTCAAGCTTCTCTCCGTCCTTCACGCGCTTTCTGAGCTCGTCGGTCTTGGCCCTCAGCTCCTCGTCCTTCATTTTCTCGAACTGGGGCTCAAGGGCGTTGATCTTTGCAACAACCTTGCGCAGCTTCCTGATGGTGCGCTCGTTGCTGCTTCCGAAAATCTTCGCAAAAATATTCATATCCGTACCTTAAACAAAACTCCGCGCCGGTGCCGCTCACCCGGGCTTCCGGCGCTTTTGAAACTGATGGGTAATATATGGGGACGCTTTTTCATGATCCCCTGAAAAGCACTCAGAATTCTCCGAATGTCTTCTCTATCCGGTCGACGTCGTCAACCGGCGCCAGGATTCTCTTGATGTTGAACTTCTTGAGCGAGGCCTTCTCTGAGACGCTGATGTTGAGGCGGCGCAGCTCGCTGATGGAAAGGTTTGCCTTCTTCGCTATCTCCTCGAGGCTGTCGGCGCTCCCGACCTCTGCGTAGGCCGCGTACTCGCGGAACGGGGTGTCAGGCAGCGTGTAGCTGTTGCTCTCGTGGTTCCTGAGGAGATCCGCGAAGGCGAGGATCCTCGAGACATACTTCCTGGTGAAGGGAGGGATGTCGAGCGACCAGAAGTCAGTCGGGCGGCCCGCGGCCCTGCGGCTCTTGATCTGCTTCTTGATGTTGTACGGGCCCATGCCGTACGCCGCGATGGTCGTAAGCCAGTCGCCGCCCACCTCGTCATTGAGGCGGAGGAGGTAGTCGCAGGCGGCGCGGGTCGACTTCATCGGGTCCTTGCGCTCATCTATGCCCTTCCCTACGCGGAGCCCCATGCCCTTCGCGGTGGTCGGCGTGAACTGCCAGAGCCCCGCGGGGCCGGATCTCGAGACGGCAGAGGGGTCAAAATGGCTCTCCTGCAGCGCGATGAGGACGAGCTCCGCCGGGATGTCCCTGGTCTTGAACTCGTTGTAGATAAGGTAGATATAGGGATCGGCGTTCTTCAGGATCTTGGAGTAGTACTTTCCCGCCTTGGAGAGCTTGCTCCGCTCGGCGGCGACCTCAGGGCGGTCTGCCCCCTCGAGCTCGAAGTCCTCTACGAGAGCCTCCCAAATCCTGGCGTCCTCGGTGCCGGCGACGCTGAAGCCGTTCCTGCGCTTCCTGTCACCGCTCCCCTTCCGGTCGCCTGCCCTTGCCGAGATGCTGTCTGACGATGAGACCGCTCCGGCCTCCTCCTGCCCCGCGCCTCCCGATGAGACGCATCCGGCAAGGATCAGGCATGCTGCCGTAGTCAGCACGAGAAGCCTCAAAGTCTGTTCCCTAATCATCTGTATTATTCTGAACCTTAAAAATCCGGATGTTTTCGTATGAAACAGCGCCGGAACTATTCTTAGCCTTACTTGATTTCAGCTCGTCCTCGGACGACTTCTTACAGCGATGGCACTTTAGAGGATGCTTCGGGAAAATCTGAAGCGTCATTTCCAGTACATAACTGTAAAACTGAAACTAATCAAGCTGCAATGCTCCAAATGAAAAGCAGCGTCCCCGGGGGACTCAAAGACGAAAGCCAAAAGCGGCAGGCCTCCAGGAAACGGAAAGGCCCCGTCTTCCGGAACGGGGCCTATTTTAGCAGAAAAAAGGAGAGTGTCCCGGCGCGGTCCGGGAAAGCGGAGCCGCGTCACGGAATTCTCACTCCTCAGGGACCGGGACCTGCTGCCCATCTGCCGCGGCAGCGGCCTTCTCCCTCGCCCTCCTCGCAGCGGCCTTTGCCGCGAAGTCAGGCTTACCCTTGTCTTTGATGTTCTTGTCCTTTTTCTTCCGGAGCTCCTTCCGGTGCTGCTTCTTCTCCTTCTGCCGCTCGTCCTCTTTGGCGTCCTTTCTCTTCTTTCCCTTCACGCGGCCGCTGAAGACAGGCTGCTTTGTCTTAGGCTCAAGCCCCTCGATGACGCGCCGGCGGAGAGCCTCGCCAGTGTAGCGCTCAATCTTCCCCACCATCTCGAAGTCATGGGCCTCGACCAGGCTCACCGCGGTGCCGCTCTTTCCCGCGCGCCCGGTGCGCCCGATGCGGTGGACGTAGATGTCGGCGCCCCAGGGGAGATCGTAGTTGATGACATGCGTTACGTCGGGGAGATCAATGCCGCGGGCCGCGACGTCGGTCGCGAGCATGACCTTCACCTGCCCCTCAGAGAAGCGGCTCACCGACTCGGCGCGCCGCTCCTGCTCCATCTCGCCGCGGAGCACCGCGTGCTCGACGCCCTTCCCCTGCAGGAACTTTGAGAGGTCCTCGAGGCGCTCGCGGGTCCTCACAAACACCAGGACCCTCGCGTAGTTCTCCCTCCCGAGGAGGTTCAGGAGTATGGCGCGCTTGTGCTCCATGGAGTCGCAGTAGCAGTAGTACTGCGGGATCTTCTTATGCTCGCTCCTCGGTGACTCGGTCCTCACGGTGACGGGATCCTTGAGGCACTCCTCCGCGAACTTCTCGACTCCCCTGCCCTCGAGGGTCGCGGAGAAAAGCATGACCTGCGCGCGATCCGGGACGGACGAGACGATCTGGAGCACGTCTGGTCCGAAGCCCATGTCGAGCATGCGGTCCGCCTCGTCGAGGACCATAACTCTCACGTTCCGCCCGTCAAAGAGGCCGATGTGCTGGTACTCGAGAAGGCGCCCCGGCGTCGCGACGATTATCTCGGCGCCTGCGGAAAGCGCCTCCTCCTGATCATCGTAGCCCTCGCCGCCGATTACGGCCGAGGCGCTGAAGCCCAGATCCTTCCCGAGGCGGCTGAACTCGGCCACGGTCTGCAGCGCTATCTCGCGCGTGGGGGAGATGACCAGGACCGCGGGCGCGCCCGGGCGCTTCCTCACAGGGCTGTCGATGAGGAGCTGCAGCGCCGGGAGGACAAAGGCCCCGGTCTTTCCCGTGCCGGTCGGCGACTCGGCCATGATGTCGCGGCCGAGGAGGGCCTCGGGAATGACCTTCTGCTGCACGGAGGTAGGCTTCCTCCAGCCGGCCTCAGCCACAGCGGAGAGAAGACGGTCATCAAGATCCAGTTCAGAAAATTCCATTGCACCACCGATAGGGAAAGGGAAAAGAGCAGGCCTCGCCGGCCGCGCCGCGGACTGACTCTCCGCGGCTCAGGCTTCATTTTAGCAGGAACGGCACAAAAGCTGTGCGCCCTCAGGCATGATTCAGGAAGGAGAGGCTCAATTGCTCCTGCTTTCCCGCGATGCCTGATGGCGCTCCGGGGCTCAGCAAGCCTCATTTTACCGGGATTAACCTCAGTTCCCGGGACTTTTTCATCAAACAATGACACTGTTCACCGACTCATCAGCAATGATGCATATAATTAGTGCATTAGAATTATCAGAGTCTCTGAAGACTGGTACTCAGACAGGCGCACTATGGCATTGGAGCAGGATCAGATAAATTCCCTCGTGGACGGGATAGTCAGCAGGTACCGCGACGCGGATTTCCAGACCACCCTCGAGCAGGCGATGGACGCAGCCGGCGCGGACAAGGGCGACCGCTACCTGATCCGTCTCGAGATCGGGAGGAGGACCGCCCCCTGCATCCGCTCCATGGACTTCAGGGACGACCGCGCCGCGGAGCTCCGCGAGGTGCACGGAGTGAAGCATTTCCTCGCCCCGGAGGACGAGAAGGTCCTTGAGAGCGCCATCAGCTTCTACCAGGGCGCCTATACGATGGGCGTCTGGGAGATGGTGACCGCGGCCCACCGGGCAAGGATGGAGCAGGAGCGCGCCGAGGAGCAGGCGGCCCTTGACCGCCCGGCCGCCGCGCAGGGCTCCCCGGAGTCGTTCGAGACCGAGCCCGTGGTGTTCGCGAGCTATACAAGGCGCACGGAAGAGCGCATGCGCTACATCACCGCGGTCAAAATCAGCGTGAACGGGCAGACGCTTGAGGGGAAGACCAACGACCTCTCCGTCTCCGGCATCCGCGTCTCGCTCATGAAGGAGCAGCCCCTCCAGAAGAATGACGAGGCGCTCGTCACCTTCACCGATCTCAGGGCCAAGGTCTCCCGCCTGCAGCAGCCCTCGCTCACCAGGATAAAGTACCGCGTGCTCCGCACCCAGGGACAGGGAGCCAAGTTCTCGGTAACGCTCCTCCGGAACGCGGACAATCCCGCCTTTGAGTCGCTCATCAGCAAGTTTATCGACAACAACAAGCTCCGCTACACGGTGAACGTCGACCACCTCCTGAGCTCGCTTTCCGCGAAGGGCTACGAGCAGTACTACATCCCGAAGATCACGAGCCTCCCCTTCTTCATGACGGGAGAGCCACCCAGAATCACCTCGGTACTCAAGAGCCCCGGGAACTCCGCAATCCTCGAGTACTGGCGCGACGAGAACAACCAGGACCGACTCGCCTCAGTCCTCCCGCCCAACAGGCTGAGCCTCCTTACGGAGGAGGCGGACGGCGGGCGCTATGACTTCGTCTACTGCTTCAAGGTCATGTCCAGGGGGAAGGTCGTCTTCTACTCGGCGACCGGCCTCGAGCTCAGGCGCACCGGGCTCAGGGATCTATTCTTCGAGGCCGGACGGAAGCTCTCCTCCTGGCACGTGTTCAGGCTCGACATCGAGAAGGCTGACGTGAAGAGGGACGGCGTCGCCTCCTTCGTCTCGGAGAACTTCAATCCGCTGTTCCGCGAGTATGTGGTGAACTCGGTAACCGCCATCAGCTATGTTGGCGGCCTGGTGTCCGTCGAGGAGGGCACCGGAGGGCTCATTCCGGAGGAGACCCCGGACCTCGCTGGCAAGATCATGCTGCAGATCTTCCGGCACCGCACTGACGTGGAGCCGGTGCAGTTCTACATGCTCGGAGGGAAGAAGCTCAGGAAGGAGCCCCGCTACCCGCACAAGACCTCGGTCGAGATCAGCGAGAACAGCGAGGAGCAGGCCGGCTGGACCAACGACGTCTCGACGTCGGGGCTGCAGATCCAGACCGACGAGCCGATTGACGTGGAGAAGGACGAAGTCCTCAGGATAAGCCTCCCGGAGATGCAGGAGCTCACCAAGTCGATTTCCCTCAAGGACATGCCCTACCGCGTAGTGCATGCTAACGAGAGCCACACCGTCATCAACCTCGAGGCTGACAGCTCGGTCAGGGACCACCCGGGGAAGAAGTTCTTCACCGACCTCATCGACAGCAACCCTGACGTCCTGAAGCCGCAGAAGGAGGTGCGCGATCTCGAGAGCATGACGAACGCGATGCGCGCGCTCTTCGTCCGCCACATCTTCTCCATGCCGGTGTTCCTGGGGCGCATCAAGGGGAGCATCGGCGCCGCCGGCATCAGCGAGTACCCGAGGAAGGGCTGCAGCGTGCTCCACGACATGTCCCCGAAGGGCAGCGGCGGCTACAACCTCTATCCCCTCCTGCATGACGGCATGATGAAGTCGCTTATCGATGATCCGCTGAAGGAGCTCAAGGACAGCTCCGCGTCCCTCTGCACGACCGTCTACATCGGGCGCCTCGGCGTGAGCGGCGAGATCCGCTACCTCACCGTAAGGGAGGACGACTTCACCGACAGCGCGCAGAGGCTGAAGTTCATCCGGGAGTCACAGAGCCGCGGGAGCTTCTACGCGCTCAGGCTCTTCCTCTCCAAGACCGGAAGGCCTGATCTCACGAATATTGCCAAAGATCTGAATTATGTGGCAAAATACGCGGTACACAAGGCGAGGGCCCTCAAGAACGCCATCTGGAGCGTCACGGCAGTGCTTGACATCGTCGACATCACCGACGAGGTGCTGTTCAGCTCCGGAGTCTCCCCGAAGCCGTAGCGGGCTGGGACATGCGGCGCGGGCGTGCCGGGACGGCTCATGAGCGCCGGTTCTGGCCGGAACTGGTTATTTTTTGGCTAAAAACGGTGCGCTCGCGCAAATTTCGAAAAAATAAAATTTAAAGATGTTTATTTTTTCAATGATTTAATACAGAATAGCTCTGACACCGCCGCGGTTCATCCGTCTGCGACAAGGGCTTGAGTAATGTGGCTTTCTCCAGAAAGCATAGGAACAAATAGTTAAAAAGGGTTTTTAAGGATACTATGAACAAAACCGAATTAATTGACACTATTGCCGCCAAGACCGACAAGAATAAGTCTGATGCGAAGCAGATTCTTGAAGCCGCCCTTGCGGCAATCCAGGAGACCCTCGAGAAGGGTGATCAGGTTCAGCTGGTCGGTTTCGGCACCTTCAAGGTATCTCACCGCAACGCCCGCACCGGCCGCAACCCGAGAACCGGTGAGTCCATCCAGATCGAGGCTTCCAACGTTCCTTCCTTCGTTGCAGGAAAGGCCTTCAAGGACGCACTCAACAAGTAATCTTCCGGCAGGCGCGCTCTGACAAAAAAAAGAGCCGGTCAGTCGCCTGTTTCGTGTAAAATGAGATCCGCGCCACATGGTGCGGATTTTTTTTGCCAGAATGATGCAGATCCGGCATCAGGCGGCAGAGCAGGACAGGCCTGCTTTTTTTTGTTCCCGGAACCGGTGATAAGAGATGAGATTACTGAAGCTCGTAAAAACAGTTCTGTCACTCGAGCACAGCCCTATCCCGAAGACCCAGCTTTTTGCCCTGCTGGGCTTCGCCGCCGCAACAGTAATCCTCGCGCCGCTTATCCCAGATCCGGATCCAGACTACTACCATTCCGACTACGTCAGCCCTACAGCCGCCGATGCGGATGACGACAAGATATTCGACAAGATCCACAACTCGAGGATGCGCTACCTTGAGCTGACCGCCAATGACTCAGGGACAGACGAGGACATCCCGGACGACTCCCCGGATCTCATCGACAGCGAGTTCGCCGATGACGACATCGAGAACATCTTCCAGGACGCCTTCAGCAAGGACGGGGAGAAGGAGCAGAAGGCGGAGTCAGGAGAGGACGAGAACGAGCTCGACTGGCTCGACTACACGGTAAAGGAGGACGATAACCTCTCCACCATCTTCAACACGCTGAACCTGTCGCAGAAGACGCTCTTCATGCTCCTCAAGACCGATCAGACCAAGACGCTCACGAGGCTCAAGATCGGGCAGAAGCTGCACTTCCTTATTGACCGCAACGGCACGCTGCTCTCCCTCGCCATCTCGATGTTCAGCAGCGAGAACGAGATCATCTACGTTTACGACAGCAAGAACGACAGGTATATCTCCTACACCGATCCCGCCGGAACCTACGAGCAGGCCGATCTTGAGCGCCTCGTGAAGGAGCCGCAGACCGATCCCGCAACCTACGCCCAGTCAGATACCGACAGCGCCTTTACCGATGAGGAGATAAAGGAGTACGAGAAGGACGAGGAGAAGGCCGAGGCAGAGGAGGAGGCCGCCCGGGCAAAGGAAGAGCAGGAAAAGGCCGAGAAGGAAAAGGCCGAAAAGGAGAAGGCCGAGAAGGAAAAGGCTGAGAAGGAGAAGGCTGAGAAGGAGAAGGCCGAAAAGGAGAAGGCCGAAAAGGAGAAGGCTGAGAAGGAAAAGGCCGAGAAGGAGACCGCCAAGGAGAAGGCCGAGAAGGAAAAGGCTGAGAAGGAGAAGGCGGCAAAGGAGAAGGCCGCAAAGGAAAAGGCCGAGAAGGAGGCAAAGGAGAAAGCCGCCAGGGAGAAGGCCGAAAAGGAGAAGGCTGAGAAGGAGAAGGCCGAGAAGGAGCGCATTGCCCGCGAGAATGCCGAGAAGGTCCAGCGCGAGATGGAGAAGCAGCAGCGGATCGAGGAGGCAAAGCGCAGCTCAAATGTCCTGATGGGCACCATCACCAGGGGCGTCTTCATCACTGACGCCAAAAAGGCCGGCCTTACCTCCGCCCACATCAGCAGGATCATCAAGATCTACAAGGGCAAGATCAACTTCAGGCGCGATCTCCGGAAGGGCGACTCCTTCCGCGTGCTCTTTGACCGTCCGAGCGGGGACAAGAACGCCAGGATCATGGCGGTCTCCTTCACCTCAGGCGGAAAGACCATTGCCCTCTACCGCGCGAAGAACGGAATGTTCTACCCGGAGAACGGAGTATCGCCGACCGTAAGCAGGAGATCCACCGGAAGCGGCTGGTGGCGCTACCCCATGCCGAACAACACCAAGGTCTCGAGCCCGTTCAACCCGCACCGCTGGCACCCGATCCGCGGCATCTACCGCCCGCACTACGGCACTGACTTCACCGCCCCGATCGGGACAAAGGTCTATGCCCCGGCAAACGGCACGGTCCTCAAGACCAGCTACCAGAGAGGCGGCGCAGGATACTACATCATCATCAAGCACACAGGCGGCTACAGCACCGTCTACATGCACCTCTCGAAGGCGCTGGTGCGCACCGGGCAGCAGGTCTCCCAGGGACAGGTCATTGCGCTCTCCGGCAACACCGGAGGCTCCACCGGGCCGCACCTCCACTACGAGGTCCGCATCAACGGGCGCGCGGTTGACGCAATGCGTGTCGACCTCCCGGGAGGCAGCAGCAGGGAGAGCGTCAGCATCGACTGGAACGCGAGCAAGGAGTTCGCGAAGGATGTCGGGAGCTACAAGAGCCAGCTCTCGAGGGCCGTTGTCATCGACGAGTCGAACGCTGACAGATTCCTGAAGAGCTCACCGAAGACGGAGAAGGCAAAGTCAGGAAATGGCTCAGGCAGGGCATCCTCATCGCAGAAGAAGGATCAGAAAGCCTCCGCGTCGCAGAAGAGCAACCAGAGGTCATCGGCCTCACAGAAGAATAACCAGAGGTCCTCCGCCTCGCAGAAGAAGAACCAGAGATCGTCTGCGTCGCAGAAGAAGAACCAGAGGCCGTCAGCCTCACAGAAGAATAACCAGAGGTCCTCCGCCTCGCAGAAGAAGGGCTCCTCCGGGAAATCATCATCCCGCAAGGCGCAGAGCAATAAGAAAAACTCCGGATCGTCAGGCAGCAGGAGACAGAGGAAGTAAAAGATGGAAAAGCAGGACAGCAGCACTCATGAGAGCGAGAGCGGCACAACGCCCATTGTGGAGCGCAGGCGCCCCTACTATCCGAAGTTCCTGAGGCCGAGAATTGTAATCTCAGGAATAGTCATCGCCATAGTGCTCGCTACCGGGCTCTATTACGGCATCCCGTACATCGAGTACCAGATTGACCGCCGCGCCAAGTTCTCCGAGACCGAGGTTACTGACGGCAGGCCGCCGTTCCCCGAGGAGGAGATGCCCGAGGACGTGTCGGCCGCATCATCATCACAGGCTTCAGGGACAAACGCCTACGTGAGGAAGATCCTGAGCATGATCCCGCTTAAAATCGATGACATGACGAGCATCGAGAAGGCTGACTTCACCGGCGGCGTGCTCACCTTCGAGATCGGCGTCTACTCCACCAGGGACGCGGACCTAAAGGGGCTCTACGAGAGGATAAAGTACCAGACCCCCGAGGGGAACAGCAAGGTGGCCTGCCGCCTGATGTTCAACAGCGAGTGGAATAAGGACTGGAAAATCCGCTACGTCTACATTGACCGCAACAACAGCGACAAGGTCATAACCGACAACACCTTCAGCCTCGATCAGTGCTGACGCGCTGAGCCGAATCTCCCCCCTGTTTCCGTGGGACTGAGGCATTTTTCTTCAGAACGGCCTGATCCTGCGGTATACTCCGGGCGGCCGCCGCGCTTTCTCATGCGTTTCCTCTGACGCTGATACATTGGCAAATTTCTGCGCAGGTGATGGAGAAGGAGACGCGGCGGCTCCCTTCATGCCTGTACCAAAGTCATCCCAGAGCATTTGAGCGGCACTGCGCAAATCCTTTCCCGGCACTGCAGGAACCGACTCATCTCCGCTGAGGACTCATTTCTTTTCCGCGTTCAGACTGGCTGCGGCATGCCCTGCCCTCAGGTCCTGGACGAACACTATCCCCTGGCAGAGGAGCCCTGCGGCGACGCTGAACCACATGGTGAGGCACCTCACCATGAACGCGGCCTCAATGACCGGGCCGCCCTTCGAGAAGCTCTCGAGCACCAGGCAGAAAACCGCCTCGGTGCCGCCGAGCCCGCCCGGGATCATGGACACAGCCCCTGACACCATCGCCGCGGGATAGGCGCTGAACGCAGCGTAGAAGGGGAGCTCAAAGCCGATGAAATGCAGGTAGTACACCACCCCGAGGGAGTAGATGGTCCAGCCGAAAAGCCCCGAGAGCAGCATCACCGCCAGGGTCCTTACGGTGAGGAGCCTCACGAGCGACCTTATTCCTGACCTCACGCGGAAGACGAACCTCACCAGGGAATTGAGGCCGAGCAGCCTGAACGGCGCGGCAAGGAGCCTTGAGAAGCGCCGCGACATGCCGGTGAGCGCGAGAGCCGAGGAGAGGATCACGAAGAACGCGCCGACCGCAAGAAGCGAGAGGGGACTTCCGAGAAAGAGCACGCCGCCCAAGGCGGTCATCACCACAAAATCGCAGAACCGCTCGGCGATGAAGGCGGAGTAGACCTTCGAGGTTCTCCGGTCAAAGCGCCTGAGGTAGGCGACACGCACGAGCTCCCCAGCCTTTCCCGGAGTCGCGGTGTAGGCAAAGCCCAGGATGTAGATGACGAGCCCCTTCCAGAACGGCTGATGGAAGCCGAGGACCTTAAGGAGATATGCCCAGCGGCAGTACCTCACGAGCCAGCAGCAGGCCGTCGCCGCAGGGAGCACAAGAGACACGGGAAGCCTTTCCCTGCCTGAGGGCCTGCTGAGCTCGACATAGCAGAGAAAGGCCACGTAGGCCGCGAAGAGCACGAGGAGGAAAAATGCGTTCCTGCGGCTCATTTTCAGGCGGAGAGGGCCTCTGACGCCCTGAGGGCAGCCTCCAGGACTACGGCGCCCGCCTCGAGGTTGAGGTACCTGATGGCAACCGGCGCCTCCTCGCGCACCACGGGCTTCGCGTGTATGGCAAGGCCGCAGCCGGCGCCTTTGATCATCGGGAGATCGTTCGCGCCGTCGCCCACCGCGATGGAGTTCCCGGGGATGATGCCGTACTTCTCCGTCATGTCCTTGAGGGTTGCGAGCTTGACGCTGGAGTCGACGATGCGCCCGATGACATTCCCGGTGAAGAGGCCGTCCTTAAACTCAACGGTATTGGCCTCGATGCGGTCGATGCCGAACATCCTCTGCACCTTCCCCACAAACCTCGTGAATCCTCCCGAGGCGATGGCGCTCTTCCAGCCGAAGGAGTGGGCCTTGGCCATGAACGCTCCGAGCCCCGGCATGACAGGGAGCTTCTCCTCAACGGTGTCCATCACCTTCTCGCTCTTTCCCTTAAAGAGCGCGATACGGCGGCGGAAGCTCTCCTGGAAGGGCATCTTGCCGTTCATCGCCTGCGCGGTTACGTCAGAGACCTCCTTCCCGATGCCGGCGAGCTTTGCCATCTCGTCGATGCACTCGCAGCGCACGCAGGTCATGTCCATGTCCATGACGATGACGCCGGGCTTCCTCGGATCGGGGAGCCTTGCGACATGAAGCGCATCGACAGACGAGTCACGGAACTTAAGCTCATGTGAGAACGACGCGTCAAAGCGGTCGTGGAGGAATACGGCGCAGCTGACGCCTGACTCGGTGAAGGGGCGGAGCATCTCTGTCCTGAGCCCCTTCTCCTTTGCCTCGGAGAGGAACTGGAGGATGTCTGAGCGGGTGAGCTGACGCCCGAACACGGCGCTTACTGCGCCGGTGAGGGGCGCTCCGGATACGGGCGAGAGGTTTTCATCAAAGAGCTTTCCTGCCGGGAGATATCTCTCCCAGACCGAAACATCAATAGGAATAAAGCGAGTCATGTCAGTCTCCAAAAATGATGGCCTATTTTACTATGGAGAGGCGTCAGCGTGAGATGGAAAAAGCCGGATCAGAGGTCAAAGGACTCGAGATCATCAGGGACGAGGATCCTTCCGCTGAAGTACCTGCGGCCCTCCTCCGTGTAGCGCTCCTTCCGGTGCGCGAGGTCATTGTCCTCGGTGTGGTAGAGGAGGAGGTTCCTGACGCCGAGCGTCTCCGCGGCCTCACAGGCGTCACGTACAGTCGAGTGGTGCTTCTCGTAGGGGCGGTAGAGCTCCCTATCGGACCAGAGGCAGAACGCCTCGTGGAGGAGCCAGTCGCTCCCCTCTGCGTACTGCCTCTCACACTCACGGTAGGGCTCGTCGCCGAGGCAGGTGAGCTTTCTCCCTTCATCATAGAAAAGCGAATACCCGGACTGCCTCGCCTTCGTGGAGTGAATGTCGAAGCAGACTGCAGGGTGCCCCATGACCTCAAACTCCTCACCATCGGCGAGACTGACAAGATGGATCCGCTCATCTATGAACCTGGACTCCTTCGCATCGATGAGCGACATGGAGATGCTCCGGAGGAGCGCTATCACCTCATCGTGCCCATAGAAGGACGCGTCGCCCTCATAGCGCCCGTGCCGCATCTGATAGGCGATGAGGCGCATGAGCCAGAGCGCGCCCGTGAAATGGTCAAGATGGCGGTGCGTGATGAAGACCTGCCTGATGCTCCCTGCGTCAATGCGCGCAGCCTCAAGCTGCCGGAGGATCCCGTTCCCGCCGCCGCAGTCGGTGATGAACACGCTGCCGTTCTCCTCCAGGGCAAAGCAGGTGTTGTAGCAGTCAGTTACGAGCGCTCCGCCGGTTCCGAGCATGGTAAGGCGCATTATGAGCCCTCCCCGCTGAGGAAAAGAAAGGAGAAATTCCGCTCGGTAGCATACGAGACCTCCTGCACGCTTATCCCGCGGAGCTCCGCAAGGCACTTGGCGACTATGGGCACCCTTTCGGGCATATTCGCCTCGCCCTGGAAGCCCGAAAGAGGCATCGCGGGAGAGTCGGTCTCGAGGAGGATGGAGCCAAGCGGAATCCTCGCAAAGGTCCTCCTCGTCTTCTGCGCTCTCTGGTAGGTGATCACACCGCCCGCCCCGAGGAAAAAGCCCAGGCTGATGAAGGCCATGGCCTCCTCAAAGGATCCGGAGAAGCCATGGATGACGCCTCTCGCGTGATGGCGCTTAAGAACCCTCATGACCTCGTTGTTCGCGCGGAGGGAGTGGACAAGAAGCGGGAGGTGAAGGCTCTCTGCAAGAGCAATCTGTGCCTCGAAAAGCCTTGTCTCAAGCTCAAAGTCAGAGGTGTGGAGGCGGTCAAGCCCGCACTCCCCTATGGCTTTCACTGACCTGCTGACGGATGACGGGCTGAACTCCTTCCCGTCCCACTCCGAAGCGGCCCAGGGATGGATGCCGAAGGCGCGGAAGACGCCCTCATGCGTGGAGGCGAAGCCCTCGATGAAGCGCTCGTCAGAGGGGTGAACCTCAGGGATCATGAAGCGGCGCACGCCATTCTCAAGCGCGCGCCTGTAGACATCCTCGGCGGAGCTCCGGAGGGGCTCGTCGCCGAAGTGGCAGTGGGAGTCAGAGAAGAGCTCAGTGCTCACGGGTCTTGAAGAACTTGATGTCAGGCCAGCGCTCCTCAGTGAGGTTCAGGTTGACTTTGGTCGGGGCGATGTAGGTCAGGTTGTCGCCGCCGTCAAGCGCGAGGTTCATCATGCACTTGTTCCTGAAGTCCTCAAGCTTCTCCTTGTCGTCGCAGTCGACCCAGCGGGCGGTCGAGACGCTCACATCCTCATAGGAGGCGTCGACATGGTACTCGTGCTGCAGGCGGGAGATGACCACGTCAAACTGCAGGGTTCCCACAACGCCCACGATGAGGTCGTTGTTCATGAGAGGCCTGAACACCTGCACCGCGCCCTCCTCGGAGAGCTGGATAAGGCCCTTGAGGAGCTGCTTCTGCTTCAGCGGATCCTGCAGCCTGACGCGCTTGAAGAGCTCAGGCGCGAAGTTCGGGATGCCGGTGAAGTGGAGGTTCTCGCCCTCGGTGAAGGTGTCGCCGATCTGAATGGTGCCGTGGTTGTGCATGCCGATGATGTCGCCGGGGAAGGCCTTCTCAACGCGGTCGCGCTCGCCCGCCATGAAGGTTACGGCGTCATTGACGATGAGCTCCTTCCCGATGCGGGTGTGGAACATGCGCATGCCCTTCTCGTACTCGCCGGAGACTATCCTCATGAAGGCGATGCGGTCGCGGTGCTTGGGATCCATGTTCGCCTGGATCTTGAAGACGAAGCCGCTGAACTTCTGCTCGGTGGGCTGCACCTCGCGGGTCTCGGTCATGCGCGGCTGCGGCCCGGGCGCCCACTCGGTGAGGCCGTCAAGCATGCAGTCGACGCCGAAGTTGCCGAGCGCGGTTCCGAAGAACACCGGGGTCATCTCGCCCTTCCTGAAGGACTCCAGATCAAAGCGCTGCGAGACGCCCTTCACGATCTCGATCTCCTCGCGGAGCTGCGCGGCCTGATCCTCGCCGACGGCCTTGTCGAGATCCGGATTGTCAAGGCCCTTGATGACCCTCTTCTCCTGGATGAAGGCGCCCTGCCCGCGCTCGTAGAGATAGGTCTCGTCGCGGTAGATGTGGTAGATTCCCTTAAAGCTGTGGCCGCAGCCGATAGGCCAGGTGACGGGCGCGCAGAGGATCTCGAGCTCGTTCTCGACCTCGTCCATCAGCTCCATCGGATCGCGGATCTCGCGGTCAAGCTTGTTCATGAAGGTGAGGATAGGCGTGGTGCGCAGGCGCGTAACCTCCATCAGCTTCCTTGTTCTCTCCTCCACGCCCTTCGCTGCGTCGATGACCATCAGGCAGCAGTCAACGGCGGTGAGCACGCGGTAGGTGTCCTCGGAGAAGTCCTCGTGTCCCGGGGTGTCGAGGAGGTTAACCAGGCAGCCGTTATACGGGAACTGCATCACGGAGGTCGTGATGGAGATTCCTCTCTCCTTCTCCATGTCCATCCAGTCAGACTTCGCGAACTGCCCGGATCCGCGTCCCTTCACGGTGCCGGCCTTGGTTATGGCCTTGCCGAACAGCAGAACCTTTTCAGTAATGGTGGTCTTACCTGCATCAGGGTGTGAGATTATCGCGAAAGTGCGGCGCTTGGCGATTTCCTGTTCAAAACTAAGCATCTTCGAGTAAGGGTGAATCCGGTAAAAAGACAGAAATAAACTCTGCTATTTTAGCAAAAGAGCGCGGAGGATACCTTATGGCGGGGAAGTTCTCTAGGGCGAGATCATATATGACAGTAATTGACTTATTACATAATTTGACTTATATCAAAAATTATAAAAATAGTGTTATTTGACTGAATTTGAACATTTTTTGAACTGTTTGAAAAGTCCAATGGTGG
>JAEEGJ010008302.1_pt1 | contig 28774 bp, 27 predicted proteins | sample 8958761 | NCBI WGS metagenome assembly JAEEGJ01 (sample SAMN16246546, study PRJNA631951) | gut metagenome | biome: gut microbiome; feature: rumen; material: RS-attached | host: Bos | place: Iran: Karaj | collected 2018-10
TGTAAAAGGAGATTATAAGATAATGGAAAATAAAGATGATGTTAGAGAAATGATGCCGGAAGAGGACGAGAAGGCCGAATTCGGTAAGAGAGCAAAGGTAGTATTCAAGAAGAAAGTCTGCAAGTTCTGTGCTCAGAACCTTCAGATTGACTATAAGAATCCTGATTCCCTCAGAAGATTTGTGACCGAGCGGGGAAAGATTCTTCCACGCAGAATCACAGGAACATGTGCAAAGCATCAGAGGGCATTGACCAGAGAAGTTAAGAAGTGCAGAGTTCTGGCTCTTCTTCCATTTGACAAGAAATGAGTGATTGGGAAAAGCGCTGATGTCTAAACGGGATTACATAGGGGCATTGATTGCATCTTGTGTCTCTGTCTTTGCATATCAGACCGGCTTTTTCTTCTTCCTGTTTCTGGTCCCGCTCCAGCTGCTCCTTTTCAGAAGCGGAATAAAGGTAACCCGCATTGCGGTACTTGGAGTGGGGATTGCTCTGGTTTATCTGGGAATCCGGCAGACTGCACAGGGAGCTTCGGATGTACGGGCCAGCCTTCTTCTGGTTGAGCTTGTTATCCCACTGCTTCTTATAGGCGGTTTTCTTCTGGAGAACGGCTTCTTCGGAAACTTGGGTGGAGTGCTGCTGAACGCGCTTCTTGCCACTGCCATAACAGCTCTGGTAAGCATTGCAGTTCTTCATGTGCTTCTTGGTAACGAGGCCTTCGTGGCCTACTACAAGGCCCAGTTCGCCGATATGTTCAATATCCTTAAGTCAGCCTTGAGCTCATCAAGCGATATTGACCTGGTTCCTATGATGGATATGGATGTTGACACCATGCTTAGCCATGTGTCTTCTGTTTTTTTCAAAGGCTTTCTGTTTGCCTATTTCTGCATCCTGTTTGTTAGCTATACATTCGCCCTTTCGGTGGATCGGCTAACCAAGCATGAGGTGGGAATGATAACAGTTTTAATTCCAGACTACTTTGTCTGGGTGCTGATTGCAGCGTTGAGTCTGGTTCTTATAGACGCCAGATTCCAGCCCAATCCAGTGCTCGGCTATGTTGGATGGAATGTGTTTCTGATTGTCATGTTCCTCTATGGACTTAGGGGATTGGGACTAATCAGACAGATGCTGGAGGTGCGCAGAGTACATCCTGTGGTGCGTTTTTTCATTGCTTTTGCAGCTGTGATCCTGCTTATGCATCCACGGTATGGTCGTGTGCTTCTGGTAGGAATTCCCCTTATCGGGATTTCCGAAATCTGGATTAAATATAAACAGACTTGAAGGAGTTTTTATATGTCAATCAAAGTTATTCTTAATCAGGATGTATTGAATCTTGGCGAAGAAGGGGATGTCTGCAAGGTAGCAGATGGATATGCAAGAAACTATCTTTTCCCTCAGAACCTGGCTGTTCCTTATACAAAGCAGTTCATCGTTATGTTCGAGCAGAAGAAGGATCAGATCGAGAAGCGGAAAGCAGAGAAGCATGCTGCTGCACTCAGCCTTAAGGAGAAGATTGAGGCTCTTGGAACTATCGAGATCAAAATGCCTACAGGTGAGGGCGACAAGCTGTTCGGTTCTGTAACCAACGCAATGGTAGCAGATCAGCTGGCAGCAACCGGCATCGAGGTAGAGCGCAAGAAAGTTGAGCTTGGAACCTCTGCCATCAAGATGCTCGGAACATACCCTGTAAAGGTTAAACTCTATAACAACGAAGCTGCAGAGCTCAAAGTTGTTGTAGCAAAAGAAGAGGCTAAGGCATAACTATGGCTGATTCCGGACTGAGAGACAAGATACCGCCTAACAACCTGGAGGCAGAGAAGGCTACATTGGGAGCTATCCTGATGAACTCAAGCTCCCTCCTTACTGTGGCTAAGCTTCTCAGCCCGGATGATTTCTATAAGAATGCCAACAAGATAATCTTCCAGGCCATGCTAAACCTGGATCAGCAGAACAGCAGCAATGTTGATATCCTGACTGTAATCCAGGAGCTTAAGCGGCTTGGCAAGCTTGAGGCCGCAGGTGGAGCCGCCTATATCTCCTCGCTCACTTCTGAGGTTCCTACCACCGCTAATGTGGAATATTATGCTCAGATAGTGCAGGACAACAGCGTGCGGCGTTCCCTTATCCAGACATCAAACGAGATTATAGCCGGTGCCTTTGACGACACTGTCCCCACTGGGGAGATGCTGGAGGATGCCGAGCGCAAGATCTTTGCCATAACCGACAAGCAGCATAATACCGACTATAAAGCTATAAGCAACATGGTCAATCCTATTTTCAACCTGATTGAAAAAAGGAAGAAGCTGGGGGCAGACTGCACCGGAATTCCTTCCGGATACCCGGACCTGGATGCCAAGACCAACGGCTTCCAGAACTCTGAGCTTATAGTTATCGGTGCCCGGCCATCCAAGGGAAAGACGGCACTGGCCCTCTCCATGGCTTCCAATATGGCCAGCAAGTACAATAAAAAGGTGGGTTTTTTCTCTCTGGAGACCGATGGAATGGCACTTATGCAGCGTCTCCTGGCAGGGGAGGCCAAGGTCAACAGCCGGCATATCCAGAGCGGATTCCTTTCTCCGGGCGAGTGGTCAAAACTGCTTGCAGCTGGAAATCTGTTCTATGAAAACTTCCCTATGTTTATCTGTGATACCCCCAATATGCGGCTTATAGACCTGCGTACCGAGGCAAGAAAGCTCAGGGCAAAGGAGCAGATTGATATTATCTTCATAGATTACATCGGCCTTATTACATCCGAAGACAAGACGCAGCCACGGCACGAGCAGGTGGCTGATATATCCCGGTCTCTCAAACAGCTGGCCCGGGAGCTTAAGATTCCTATTGTTGTGCTCTGTCAGGTAAAGCGCGAGGTCAAGGAAGAGAAGCCGTCCCTTTCGGACCTGCGGGAATCGGGTTCCATAGAGCAGGATGCTGACGTGGTTCTGTTCCTCCACGATTCAAAGAACGAGAAGGATAATAACGGCGAACCAGATCCGACCAATGGAAAAGAGGTGGATATAATCATAGGCAAGAACAGAAACGGCCCGATAGGCGAGGCCAAGCTTATGTTCCTCCCTGCCTATACCCGGTTTGAGCCGATGACCAAGGAGCATCAGCAATGAAAGAAGTTGCCATCTACACCGATGGCGGTTGCTCCGGCAATCCTGGCCCGGGCGGATGGGCCTTTGTAATCCTGTCCGGCGACAGCAAGGTCATGCTCTCGGGCGGAGAGGCAGCCACCACCAATAACCGTATGGAGCTTACAGCTGTTATCTCAGCCCTCCGCTATATCTCCCTGAATATGCAGGATAGTGCAATAACCCTTTATACCGACTCCCAGTATGTGCAGCAGGGTATAACCCAGTGGATCGGCCGCTGGCTGAGGAACGGCTGGCGTACTGCTGACAAGAAGCCTGTCAAGAATGTGGAGCTGTGGCAGCCCCTGTATCAGCTGGACCAGGAACTCCACCCGACATGGCAGTGGGTAAAGGGCCACGCCGGCAACACTTATAATGAACTTTGCGATTCAATGGTAAGAAGCGAGATGGATAAATTCCTCTCCTGACTTATTTTTCCTCATCCAGCAGCTTGTCGCTGCGCCACCAGACAGCAGAAACCTCATCCTCGTACGAAATAAGCGCAGTAATAATGCCGTGGCTCCCCAGGCTCAGCTCCAGAAGCTGTATATCCTTGTGCCCGAAAGCCAGCGGCGTGTTCACCGCAATGCGCCTGGGGCCGTCCAGGATAAGCAGGTTGTAGGTGTCGTTGTCATCCGGGCTAACTAGGTAGATCTGGTCCCGCCCATAGACCCCCAGGAGCTGGTACAAAGTCTCTGCCACAGGAATATCCATGCTCCAAACGCATTTCTCAAGCACCAGGTCATAGCAGCAGACAGAGGATTTATAGAAAGCTATATCATCATCGTTTTCGGTGTAGTAGTCGGCCTTTATAAACAAAAGCGGCTCTGTCCTGGAGGTGGCCAAGCTGTCTATCTCCACTATATGGTTTGCAATATCTTCCTGTGGCAGAATTGAGTTATCGGCCAGGACAGAGTGCAGAGGCTGGAACTGGGCGTCGAACCAGTAGATAACCTGGCCCCTGGGTGTCTGGGTATGCACCACCAGGTTTCTGCTGTCGGTGGTCTCAAGCCGTGTTATGCGGGAAAACGGGGTGGCGCCAGCCCTGCCTTCCTGTCCCAGGTCGCATATAAGCTTTCCATGGGCATCAAAGCAGTGAACAGTGCCTGTGAGCAGACAGCTGTATTCATCGCTCCACAGGGCCTCCTCGTCAGGCAGGGTGTCGGCAACAAAGAAGGCCTGGTCGTCGGTCACCGCAATCTGGGTGGGCTCCCTGTATGGGAACGGCACTGCCGCCTTGTTGGAAGGGATATCCCCCGTGTTTTTATGCACCAGAATCTGGGTCGGATTCTTCTCCTGGTTGTACTGAAGCAGAAGCAGGTCACCATAGGAATTGAACTTCATCAGCTTAGCCAGACTGCTATCAATAATATAGAAGAAACCGTCATTCATAGCCACTTTGTTTGCCGCCAGAGGGGTCAGCTCATCATCCAGAACTCCGTAGGGAAGGGTGAACATAATTTTCTTCTCCAGCTCCACATCGGATGCGCGGCCACAGGCCAGGAGACAAAGGGCTATAAGGACCAGAATCAGTTTTTTCATTATATACTTGATATTATCGTAAAATGTTAATACTATGCAAGCAGTGGGGAATTATGACGAAAAACAGACTTGAATCCCTTTCCTTAGCTGACCTGATTGCCGTTGCCGAACAGCAGGGCATAATCAACTGCGCAGATATGGAAAGAGATGATTTGATTGACTCTATCATAGATGCTTTTGAGGAATCCAAGCTTGAGAAGCTGGAGGATGACAACTGGACAATCCAGTCCATGTGCCGCAAGTTTGACATTTTCCAGGACGAGGAGATCTCTCTTGAGAAAGTGACCGAGATTTCGGACCATTTCAATGCATCCAAGGTAGAGATCCTGCTTGTAAATCCCCTCATGGCCTTTGTATTCTGGGAATATGGCGACAGCTCCAGGGAACTGGCCCAGAAATGCAGCCGCCAGAACCATCTGCTGCTCCGTGTCCACGAGAAAAACCTCTCCGACGGCAAGGTCAGCTTCTTCGATATCCCCATAAAATTTGAGGAGAACAAATGGTACATCAACCTGCCTTCCAACGGCTGCCAGTACTATATTGAGCTTATCTGCCAGCTTGCTGCAGGAGACAAGGTTCTTGCCACTTCCAACACGATAGAGAGCCCTCTCAAGATAACCCGGGACATAGTGAGCAACGAGAGCATAAACCGCTCTGACTTCCTGGTTCTTGCAGGTGTGTACGGTTTCTATGACGATGAGGACGGTTCCGGAGATAACTCCCAGAAGATAGTATCCTTCCTCAACACCGGTTCTATCAGGGAAGGAGAGTGAGTATGGCAAAAGGATACCTTATCTTTGAACTTACCTGTCATCTCCCGTTTGTAAAAAGCTCCCGGCCCGGGGAATACCCTGAGGAGAACTGGCTTAACGATGCCATAAACAACACCTATCTGCCGCTTCTGCGCACACTGCGTCGGCTGGATACCAAGTCTGTCCCGTTCAAGCTTACATTCACCATATCACCAACCCTTGCCAGCATGCTGTCGGACCCGATCCTTCAGGAGCGGTTTGTATCCTACCTGGATGCCCGCATCGCCCTGGGCGAGAAAGAGGTGGAGCGGACAGCCGATGAGCCCGGCAAGAACAATCTTGCCAAGATGTATCTGGAAACATTCCTCCAGAACAAGACCGACTTCATAGGCCTCTATGGAATGAATATCCTGAACGGTTTCAACGAGCTGCAGAAGAATGGAAAGATCAACATAATCACCACCTTCGCAACCCACTGCTACCTGCCGTTCTTCCAGTCCTACACCGGCAGCGTCGAGGCCCAGATCTATACCGCTATTGCGACCCATTCTGCCATGTTCAACACCACCCCGAAGGGGTTCTGGCTGCCTGAGCTTGGTTACCGCAGCGGCATTGAGGAGACCCTCAGCAAGTTTAAGATTGACTACTTCTTCACTGCAATCCATGCCTTCCTCTTCGGCAGCAAGGTGCCGGCAAACGGCATCTACGCTCCGGTGCGGGTAGGCAACTCAGGCGTATTCGCATTCTGCCGCGACCTGGCATCCTCCATGTATGTTCTTTCCCAGTCAGAAGGCTACCCGGGCGATTTCGCATACCGCGAATACTCCCATGACATAAGCGGCGAGCTCGATGCCGAGTATCTGGGCCGCGACATCGTATACCCGGACGGCTCCAGGGTCAACAGCGGCTTCAAGTACTATGCCAACAGCGACAGCTTCCACGATGCAAAGCAGGTCTACGACCCGGGCAAGGTGGACGATGTTGTCAAAAATCATGCCGAGAACTTCATCTATAACCTGAAGAAGCGGGTCAAGAAGCTGCTCCGCTACACCGACCGGCCGCCGGTCATCGTGTGTCCCTACGACGCACAGGTGTTCGGTCACTGGTGGTTCGAGGGCATCGACTGGCTGGAGACAGTGCTTAAGGAGCTGGCCTCCGACGATGATCTGGCCTTAATTTACCCAGAGGATTACCTTGCCAAGAACAAGTGCGAGGAAAAGATATCGCTTTCATTCTCCAGCTGCGGCAACGGCGGTTATTCCGGCGACTGGCTCAACGGCTCCAACGACTGGATCTACCGGCACATATACAGTATTACTGACAAGATGACCGAGCTGGCCCGGCGGTTCCCGGACGAGACCGGCCTTAAGCGCAGGGCACTGAATCACGCTGCCCGGGAAGCGCTGCTGACCCAGGCTTCCGACTGGCCGTTCATCATGAAAAGCGGAATCGCAGCCCCATTTGCCGCAAGGCAGGTCAATGAGCATGTCTCCAACTTCCTCAAGATCTACAACGACCTATCAGGCAACTCTGTGGACACAGAATGGCTTACAAATATTGAGAGAAAAAACAGTCTGTTCCCAGATATCGACTACCACATCTTCAAAGGGTAGGCAGGTTATGCTCGTCCATCATCCGGCTTGATGTGGCAAGCTCCATGGAATTGTTGGCATAGAAGAACAGGTTCTCAATCATAATCGCGATATTCACATTGTTCACAAGGCATTTTCCCGACGAATCCTTGAGCTCAGTGGGGGAGAAGTTGAGCACACCCTGTATCCCAGCTTTCAGCATGGTGCTGAATATGTCGGCAGCAGCAAACTTGGGTACCGATATCACAGCCACCTTTATATTGTGTTCCTTTATGTAATCAGACATATCCTTCACGGGCAGGATAGGAATCTTCCCCTTGTAGGCCACATTCTCAGGGTTCAGGTCAAAGCCTGCCATTATCTTTATCCCTTCCTCGTGGATACCCCGGTATCCTAAAAGGGCGGTGCCGATCTTGCCGCAGCCGCAGATAATCACGTTCATAGGCTTGTTCTTGCCCAGAATCTGGTCCATCTCCTCGATAAGCTCGTCGATATTGTAGCCACCTCGCTTATGGCCGGTAATCTTGAGCACCGACAGATCCTTGCGCACCAGGGCAGGGGCAGCCCCGATAGCGTCGCCCAGGTTGTTGGAGAACACTTTTTCCATCCCCATCAGCTTGAGCTTCTGAATAATTCTTCTGTACTTGGATAAACGTAAACTTGTCTCTTTATTCATATATTGTACTTTAAACCCACTTTAATGTGCCGTCAAGCACAATTTTTATACCAACATTAACCCGATTTTTACCTTGAACATATTTGGGTTTTCTTCTATAATACAAAGTAATGTATTCTTTATAAAATAATAAGTGGAGGTTTCATGTCTGTAGGTACAGCTGAAGAGATTAAGTTCTCAGATGAACTTATGGCCTTTATTGAGGAATGGAAAAACAAACCGGGTAATCTTATTATGATTCTTCACAGAGTACAGGGCGAATTCGGATACATCCCACGCGCTGCAGCTATGAAGGTATCAGAGATGATCGGCATCCCTCTGGCTAAGATTTATGGTGTTATCACTTTCTACCACTTCTTCAAAACAAAGAAGCCAGGAAAGTATATCATCCAGGTTTGCCTTGGTACTGCCTGCTATCTGCGGGGCGGCCAGGACATTATGAATGAATTGGAGACAATTCTCGGCACAAGTGTCGGCCATGTTACAGACGATGGTCTGTTCTCTATCGAGGCTGTAAGATGTATCGGATGCTGTGGTCTTGCTCCTGTCATGATGATCGGTAACGAGGTTTTCGGAAAGCTTACACCTGAGAAAGTTCCTGAGATCATTGCTGATTTCAGAAACAGAGGCTGACCGGGATGCATGCTGAGATCGCTGATTTCCTGGTAGATCTGCTCCAGAATTCTGTAGAAGCGAAAGCATCTAAAGTAATTCTTAACTATACAGAGTTTGTGGGCGACAGAATCGAAGTGGAGATCATCGACAACGGCTGTGGGATGACCCCTGAGGTCCTTAAGAAGGTTCAGGATCCGTTCTTCACAGACGGCACAAAGCATGTAAAAAGAAAAGTCGGCTTGGGAATTCCTTTCCTGATGCAGGCGGTGAGCCTTTCTGGCGGAGATTTCCATCTGGAGTCCCAGCCGGGCAAGGGAACCAAGTTTTCCTTCAGCTTCGATCTTAAGAACATAGACACTCCTCCTCAGGGAGATTTAAGTGCCGCAGTTCTTCAGACCATGATGTTTGACGGAGACTTTGAGTTCGAGTTCAACCGGAAGCAGGTTATCGGTGAAAGGGAAAACGGGTATACAGTTCTGAGAACAGAATTGATTGATGCTCTTGGGGGCGATCTGACAGATGCTTCGGCTATAAAGCTGGCAAAAGATTTCTTGCGTTCCCAGGAAGAAGATTTGATTTAAAGGAGAAAGTCAATGGCAAAAATGACACTTGAAGCCCTTCGCGCATTAAGAGAAGGCAAAAAGGCAGATATCGATAGAAGAGAGACAGATGGTAAGGATGTTCACATCATCATCGGAATGGGAACATGCGGAATCGCTGCTGGTGCTAAGCAGGTTCTCGAGGCTTTCATCGATGAGATTGCTGCCAAGAAGATTGAGAATGTAACAGTTAAGCAGACTGGTTGTATGGGTCTCTGCTATGTAGAGCCAACCGTAGAGGTTAAGGTTCCTGGTATGCCTGATACAATTTATGGAAAGGTTGACGCAGATGTTGCTAGAAAGATTCTTAAAGACCACGTTGTTGGCAAGAAACTGGTAAGCGACCACATCTTTGATAGACCTTCATCAGATATCTTAAAATAATAGGCTGAGGAGATAGCAATGGTAAAGAAAAGCTATATTTTAGTTTGTGGTGGTACTGCTTGCGAAGCTTCAAAGGCTGATGCAATCTATGAATCTTTCAAGAAGATTCTGGAAGACGAAGGCCTTAAGAACGACGTTCAGGTTGTAAAGACCGGATGCTTCGGATTCTGCGAGAAAGGACCTATCGTAAAGATCCTCCCAGAAGAGGAATTCTATGTAGAGGTTAAGCCTGAGGATGCAGAGGAGATTGTACACGAGACAATCATCAAGGGACGCCCAGTTCCAAGACTTATGTACAAGGACAAGGACCTCAAGGTTGACCCAAAGGCAGACAAGTTCGATATGAGCAAGATCGGCTTCTATCAGAAGCAGTTCAGAATCGTACTTAGAAACTGCGGTTTTATTGATCCAGAGAACATCGAGGAGTACATCGCAAGAGACGGTTATCAGGCTCTTGAGAAGGCTCTTACCGAGCTGGGACCAGACGGAATCATCGAAGAGATGAAGACATCCGGACTCCGCGGACGCGGTGGTGCAGGATTCCCGACATGGATCAAGTGGAACACAACAAAAGGCGTAAAAGCTGATCAGAAATACGTTGTATGTAACGCCGACGAGGGAGACCCAGGTGCATACATGGACCGCTCCACACTGGAAGGCGACCCGCACTCTGTACTTGAGGCAATGACAATAGCAGGTTACTGCGTAGGCGCTTCCAAGGGTATCATCTACATCAGAGCTGAATACCCACTGGCAATCAAGAGACTTGAAGTTGCTATGAAGCAGGCTAGAGAGTATGGTCTTCTTGGCGACGACATCCTGGGAACAGGATTCAACTTCGACATCGAGATCAGACTTGGTGCCGGTGCATTCGTATGCGGCGAGGAGACAGCACTTCTGCGGTCCATTGAAGGAAACAGAGGTATGCCAACTCCAAAGCCTCCATTCCCAGCAGTTGAAGGTCTGTGGCACTGCCCAACCGTTATCAACAACGTTGAGACATATGCAAACGTACCTGTAATCATCATGAAAGGTGGTGCATGGTTCAAAACCATCGGAACAGAGAAATCACCTGGAACAAAGGTATTCGCTCTTACCGGAAAGATCAACAACTCTGGTCTGGTAGAGGTTCCAATGGGAACAACACTGCGCGAGATCATCTATGATATCGGCGGTGGAATCAGAAATGGAAAAGCATTTAAAGCAGTTCAGACCGGTGGACCTTCCGGTGGTGTAATCACAACCGAGAACCTGGACACAGGTATTGACTTCGATGCTCTTGCAAGAATCGGATCCATGATGGGTTCCGGCGGTATGATCGTAATGAGCGAGGAAGACTGTATCGTAGACGTAGTAAAGTTCTACATGACATTCTGTGTAGACGAGTCCTGCGGTAAGTGCTCACCTTGTAGAATCGGTACCAGAAAGCTTCTGGACTACCTGACCAAGATCTCCAAAGGAAACGGAACAATGGAAGACCTGGACAAGATGACAGAGATTGGAATGGCTATGAAGAAAGCTGCCCTCTGCGGTCTTGGACAGACAGCTGCAAACCCAGTCCTCTCAACAATGAGATACTTCAAGGACGAGTATATCCAGCACGTACAGGATAAGAAGTGTGTAGCAGGTAAGTGTGTTGACCTTATCAGATACGAGATCGATCCTAGCAAGTGTATCGGATGTACACTCTGTTCCAAGAGATGTCCTGCAGGTGCAATCACCGGCGAGAAGAAGATGGCACATAAGATTGACCAGTCTAAGTGCGTGAAGTGCGGTGAGTGCTACAAGGGCTGTAAGTTCGGCGCTATTTCAAAAATCTGAGAGAGAAGGAGATAAGTCAGTGGAAACTGTAAAGATCAAAATTGACGGAATTCCGGTAGAAGTTGCAGCCGGAACAACAATATTGAATGCTGCAAAAAAAGCAGGAGTAAAAATTCCTACTCTCTGTGCTCACCCAGACCTTGAGCCATGGGGCGCTTGCGGTATTTGTGTAGTAAAGACAGAAAACCAGATGGGTGTTAGCCCAAGACTGGTTAGAGCTTGTACAACAAAGGTTATCGAGGGATTCAACTATATCACCCACGATCCAGAGCTCCAGAGCATCAGAAAGACTGTTGTCAACCTGATCCTCTCCAACCACCCACAGGAATGTCTTACCTGCGGTAGAAACCAGCAGTGCGAGCTCCAGAGACTGGCTGAGGAATTCTGCATCCGCGAGGTTGCATTCCCATCCAACGTAAGAAGAGTTCCAAAGGATAACTCAACACCATCCATCGTTCTGGACGCAACAAAGTGTATCCAGTGCGGACGCTGTGCACAGGTTTGCCAGCAGCTCCAGGGTGTATGGGCTCTCGAGTTCATCCACAGAGGAGAGAACACAAGAATCGCACCAGTTGCAGATTCTACTCTTAACGAGTCACCATGTATCAAGTGCGGTCAGTGTGCCGCTCACTGCCCAGTAGGCGCTATCTACGAGAACGACGAGACCGACAAGTTCTTCGCAGCTGTTAAGGATCCAGATCTGCACGTTGCAGTTCAGATGGCTCCAGCAGTTCGTGTTGCACTTGGCGAGGCATTCGGAATGGAGCCAGGCTCAATCGTAACCGGAAAGATTTATGCTGCACTCAGAAGACTTGGTGCAGATGCAGTCTTCGATACAAACTTCTCTGCAGACCTTACCATCATGGAAGAGGGAAGCGAGTTTGTTAAGAGACTCACAACAGGTGGTGTTCTTCCACAGCTTACATCCTGCTGCCCAGCATGGACAAACTACATGGAAGAGTACTATGCAGACATGATCCCTAATTTCTCAACTGCTAAATCACCTATGATGATGCAGGGTGCTATCACAAAGACATATTATGCAGAGCAGAAGGGCATCGACCCTGCTAAGATCTACTCTGTAGCAATCATGCCTTGTACAGCAAAGAAGCACGAGATAGAGCGTGATGACAACATGCATGCTTCCGGCTATCCAGACGTTGACCTGGTTCTCACTACAAGAGAGCTTGGCAGAATGATCAAGATGGCTGGTATCGATTTCGAGAACCTGGCAGAAGAGAAGGCAGACAGCCCGATCGGAGCTTACACAGGAGCTGCAACAATCTTCGGTGTAACCGGTGGTGTAATGGAAGCTGCTATCAGAACCGCTTACAAGCTGGTGACCAACGAAGAGCTTACAGACGTGAACATCATGCCTGTACGTGGTATGGAAGGTGTTAAGGCTGCTGAAGTTGACATCAAGGGAACAAAGGTTAGAGTTGCTGTTGCACACGGTCTGGCTAATGTCAAGGCTGTACTGGACGAGGTACGGGCTCTGAGAGAGGCTGGAAAGCCACAGAAATACGACTTCATCGAGGTTATGGCTTGCCGTGGTGGTTGTATCGCCGGCGGTGGACAGCCTTATGGAACAGATGATGACCTGCGCGCTAAGAGAACTGCTGGTATCTACAAGGATGACGAGCAGTGCACACTGCGCCGTTCACACGAGAACCCAGAGATTATCGAAATCTACGAGAAGTATCTTGGCGCACCTCTCTCCGAGAAGTCACATCACCTGCTGCACACAACATACGAGAAGGTTAAGACCTACAAGGCACTGTAAACTATCCACAAGTTTATATCGGGCTCACCCTGAAAAGGGTGGGCCTTTTTAATAAGAAATTATTTGAGTATGAAAAAGATATTTATTTGTTTATTATTATTTGTTTGTTTAATCAGCTGCAAATCCACAGATTCTGCAGGCACAAACAGTACTTCTGCTGAGCCCTATGAATATAGCGATTCAAACGGGCTGGTCATTGATAATACAAAGTATTCATATGTAGATGAAGCATCCTTTGGAAAGAAGATTATTCCTGATGGCAACGTTATTCTTCATAGGGAGAACTTCCATATTGCCAATATGTATCCAACATATATGGCTATCTATAAAAAGGTTAATGATGAAGGATATTATCTTGACAGATATAATTCAACCTGCGAGGTCTATGGTAAGTTTTCCTCCAACACTGTCTTCAGGGACAACTTTGAGCCGGGAGAGTATTGCATAGTGATCACCTGCCAGGATCAGCCTTATGATTATTTCAACGCTTTCTTTAATGTGAATGCGGCCGCAATTGTCTTATATGTGGGTGATGAATATAAAGCCAAGCAGGATGAGTATAAGAGCAAGAATGCTTTCAAGATTGATGACACAGGTGTTGATACAGAATTTGTATTCCTTGGGGATGATGAGATTCTTGATGTATCCATTGATTATACAACTGCTAAGCTTTTCGTCCGGAAATACGATCTGAAAACAAAGATATATAAGAAATAAATAATTATAACAAGTTTTTTATTGTATAAATATTTTATATTTATTATATTCCCAGTAGGAGAAAAAAATGAAAAGACTTATTACAGTATTAGTTTTAGTATTAGTTTGCACAGGATTTGTTTGTGCTCAGGGTTTCACAGGAGAAAAGGCTGCTAAGGGCGGCTTCTCTGATGGCACAAATAGTTCTGCGGCAATAACACCAGTTTCAAAAGCTCTTAAGATGAAAGATGACACACATGCCACACTCAAGGGAAACATTGTTAAGCAGGTTGGTCATGAGAAATATCTGTTCAAGGATTCAACAGGCGAAATCGTTGTAGAGATTGACGACGATGACTGGGGCGGAGTTACTGTAGGACCACAGGACACAGTTGAGCTTATCGGCGAAATTGACAAAGACATCAGCAAGATTGAGTTTGATGTAGACATCGTTAAAAAGGTTCAGTAATTAATAAAAACTATGGCTGACGAGGAACTTAAAAAAGCAATCGGTTTTGCTGCAGCAGACGCAATGGTGCATAGCGGCATGAAGCTGGGCTTGGGCACAGGAAGCACCGCAAAATGGGCTATCCGCCGCATAGGACAGCTTTTAAAAGAGGGCAAGATTTCTGATATCATCGCTGTTGTCACCAGCTCTCAGAGCGAGATTGAGTGCCAGAACGCAGGCATTCCTATGGTGACACTGAACGACCCTAAAATTGACGGTCATCTTGATCTTACTATCGACGGCGCAGACGAGATTGACCCTGACTATAACTTGGTTAAGGGCGGTGGTGGAGCACTGCTTCAGGAGAAGATTGCAGGCTACGCATCTGATCACTACGCAGTTCTGGCTGCGGGAGACAAGCTGGTTTCCGGCATCGGCCCTGGTTTTAAAGTGCCTGTAGAAGTAGTGCGCGAGGCCCGTGTCACCGCATCCAAGGCTATGGAAGTTCTTGGTGCTGTGCCAGAAGTGCGCATGGCTGTAAAAAAGATGGGGCCGGTCATCACAGACAATGGCAACATCCTTATAGACCTGCATTTCGACAAGCCTATCAATCCGCCGGAGATGGAGCAGAAAATCAACATGATTCCAGGTGTGGTTGAGACAGGTCTTTTTACTAAATTAAAGAAGTTGGATGCGTTTATCGGCTACGAGGATGGCACTGTAAAGCACATCAAAGTTCGCTGATTATTTTATCAGCTGTTCTTCAAGCTTTTGATAAACCTCAGGACAGGCAGTCTTGAGGTTTATTATTTTCAGGTTCTTGTCGCAGCATGCAAGGGTAGTGGAGCCAGTGGCCAGAAGGGCTCCGTCGGACTTGCGCCGTACGGTGTAGGAGAAGGTGAACTTGATAAGGCCGAGCTCTGTTATCTTGGCATCCACAAGTACAGTATCGCCATACTTTGCCCCCGACTTATACTCCACATTCAGCTTGATCAGCGGGGTCATGAAACCCTCATCCTCAATCCTCTTGTAGGGATATCCAAGCTGCTCCATAAAGTCGGTCCGGCAGGCCTCGAACCAAACAGGGTAGACTGCGTGGTGCACAACTCCCATCTGGTCGGTCTCGGCATAGCGCACTTTAAGCTCTGTACTTTTTATCTCCATATACTGCTCCCGTAGTTGCTTTTTTTCATTATACCATTTATTTTTATAGTATGAAATATGTCCGCGTGGTTGTCAAATTCTTCCTCTCGCTTATAACCCTGATCCTCTTCTTCATCGCAGGCTGTATCGCATTCATTTTGCCTGCCAGGAACATGGTACAGAAACGAAGGCAGCTGATGGTTGTGGCAACCTGGGGCTGCAAAGCTATGCTGAAGATTCTTAACGTCAAGGTGATCATCAAGAACAAAGAGATCTTTGAGTCGGAGAAGAACTGGTATATCATGGGAAACCACATGTCCTACATCGACATCCTCATGCTTCTGGCCAACTTCCACACACTCTTCATCACCTCAAAGGAGATGGGCTCAAAGCCTATCCTGGGACAGATATGCTTCTTCGGCGGTTCCTTCTTTGTGGAGCGCCGCAAGATCACCACTCTGGGCGAAGAGATCCCTAAGATAAGCAAGACCTTGCACGATGGCCTTAATATCACCTTGTTCCCCGAGGGACGCTGTTCCGATGGAAGGGGGCTTCTGCCGTTCCGCTCTGCACTGATTGAGGCTGCTGTCAGTTCCGGTGTGGATGTGCTCCCGCTCTGTATCAAATATCTCGAGATAAGCGGGCGTCCTGTGAAGGCCGAGGACTTCCTGACCATAGGCTATTTCAATGGCCTGCCTTTCCCAAGCCAGTTCAAGAAGATGCTTATGCAGAAGAGCCTGACCGCCGAGATTGAGATCCTGGAGCCTGTAAAGACAGAAGGGAAGGACCGCAAGGAGATTAAGCGGGAGATCTTTGAGAAAATGAATTCCAGATACAATTCCTATCTCGAGGGAAGAATTTAAATATAAATCCCCCATATCATTTATTTTTTTTATTATTTTAATTTATTTATCTTATAATTATTTCTAAATTTATATTGTACTTTTTGACAGTTTTTGTTATTCTGTTCACTAAAATAAGAGGGGGTTGTCATGCCTAAGAAAATGATTACTGTTGATGGTAACTACGCTGCCGCACACATTGCCTATATGTTCAGCGAAGTTGCTGCAATTTACCCTATTACTCCTTCCTCTCCGATGGCTGAGTATGTCGATGAATGGGCAGCCAACGGCAGGAAAAACCTTTTCGGCGAGCAGGTCAAAGTTGTGGAGATGCAGTCCGAGGGCGGTGCCGCAGGTGCAGTCCATGGTTCTCTGCAGGCAGGCGCGCTGACCACAACATTCACCGCATCCCAGGGCCTCCTTCTTATGATTCCAAACATGTACAAGATAGCAGGCGAGCTCCTGCCGGGCGTATTCCATGTTACAGCGCGCTCTCTGGCAGCCCAGGCTCTCTCTATATTCGGCGATCATTCCGACGTAATGGCAACCCGCAGCACAGGTTTTGCAATGCTGGCCACCAGTTCGGTTCAGGAGGTCATGGACTTGGCACCTGTTGCCCACCTGGCAGCTATAAAGGGGAGCGTTCCTTTCCTCCATTTCTTCGACGGTTTCCGCACATCTCACGAGATCCAGAAGATAGAGGAGATGAGCATGGACGACCTGAGTCCGCTGCTTGACAGGGAAGCCCTCAGACGCTACAGAGAGAAGGCCCTGAACCCAGAGCATCCTGTTACCCGTGGTACAGCCCAGAACCCTGACATCTACTTCCAGACTCGCGAGGCTCAGAACAAGTACTACAATGATATTCCTTACATTGTTGCCGAATATATGGAGGCAATAAGCCAGATCACAGGCCGCACCTATGCTCCATTCTGCTATTATGGCGCACCAGATGCTGAGGATATCATCATCGCAATGGGTTCTGTATGCGACGTGGTCAAGACAGCTGTTGACAAACTGAACAAGGACGGCAAGAAGACCGGTCTTATCAATGTGCACCTGTACCGGCCGTTCTCTTTAAGATATCTTATGGCTGTGCTCCCAAAGACAGTAAAGCGTATATGCGTTCTGGACCGGACCAAGGAGCCTGGTGCCAACGGTGATCCTCTCTATCTGGATGTTGTGGAGGCTTTCAAGGATTCCGAGCTCAAGCCACTTATCATCGGCGGACGCTATGGCCTTTCCTCAAAGGACACCACACCATCCCATATCCTTTCTGTATTCCAGAACCTGGAGTCGGAGAGCCCGAAGAATCAGTTTACAATCGGTATTGTGGATGATGTCACCGGCCGCTCATTGCCTCTTCTTCCTGAGGTTTCAATGCTTCCGGAAGGCACATTCGAGGCCAAGTTCTACGGCCTTGGTGCAGACGGCACAGTTGGAGCAAACAAGAACTCCATCAAGATTATCGGCGAGAACACAGACAAGTACTGCCAGGCTTACTTCGACTACGACAGCAAGAAGTCAGGCGGTTACACCTGCTCGCACCTCCGCTTCGGCGACCTGCCAATTGCAGCACCATACCTGGTCAACACCCCGGATTTTGTGGCAGTCCATGTTCCTTCGTACCTCAACAAATACGACTGTCTCCGCGGCCTTAAGAAGGGTGGCACCTTCCTCTACAACTCCATCTGGGATGCAGAGGAGACCAAGAAGCACCTTCCTGACCATGTCAAGAAATATCTGGCAGAGAATGATATCAACATGTATATCATCGATGCCACAAAGATTGCCCAGGATATCGGTCTTGGCAACAGGACCAACACTATCCTGCAGTCCGCATTCTTCAAGATATCCCAGGTTATCCCTTACGACCTGGCTGTGGACCAGATGAAGCAGTTCATCAAGAAGTCCTACGGCAAGAAGGGCGAGAACATTGTAAGCATGAACTTTGCCGCAGTGGATGCAGGCGAGGACGTTATTAAGCTTGAGATTCCTGATGAATGGAAAGACATTAAAATTACAGAGAAAGAGGACAAACGCAAGATTCCTGAGTTCATAAAGAAGGTTGTGGAGCCAATGCTGGCACAGAAGGGTAACGACCTGCCTGTAAGCGCCTTCACCGGCTACGAGGACGGTACATTCCCATCCGGCACCACCGAGTATGAGAAGCGTGGTATTGCAGTCAATGTACCTCACTGGAATCCTGTAAAATGTATCCAGTGCAATAGCTGTTCTACAGTATGTCCACACGCAGCTATCCGTCCGATTGTAATGGATCAGAAAGAAATGGACGGCGCGCCGATCGGCATGATCTCCACTGCAATCAAGACACCTAAACCATTTGTGGGAATGGGCTACAGAATGCAGGTTTCAGTCCTTGACTGTACCGGCTGCGGAAACTGTGTGGATGTATGTCCTGCCAAGGAGAAAGCCCTTGTTATGAAGCCTCTGGACACCCAGCGGGCCGAGATTGCAAACTGGAATTATGCAATGACTAAGGTTACTCCTAAAGATGACATGATAGAGAAGTTTGCAAGCATCCGCAACAGCCAGTTCGCCCAGCCGCTCTTCCAGTTCTCCGGTGCCTGTGCCGGCTGTGGAGAGACCCCTTATATCAAGCTGTTGACACAGCTTTTCGGCGAGGAGATGCTGGTTGCCAACGCAACAGGTTGTTCCTCTATCTACGGTGCTTCTGCTCCTGCAACTCCATACTGCAAGAACTGCAAGAGCGGCTTCGGTCCCGCTTGGGCAAACTCCATGTTCGAGGACAACGCCGAGTATGGCCTTGGAATGGCTGTTGCGACCCGCAAGATGCGGGATCGGCTTGAGCTTCTTATGAAGGAAGCCATCAATAATTCAGATTTCCCACATGAGTTGAACGAGCTGTTCCTCAAGTGGATAGATAACCGTGAGAACCGGGAGTTAAGCCGCAATTTAGGCGACAAGATTGTAGCTATCCTTGAGGAGGGCGTCGGCGCTTCCATCGGTAAGATGATACTTGAACTCAAGAACTATCTGGCCAAGAAATCCCAGTGGATTATCGGAGGCGACGGCTGGGCCTACGACATCGGCTTCGGTGGCCTTGACCATGTCCTGGCTTCCGGCGAGAACATCAACGTTCTGGTTCTTGATACCGAGGTTTACTCCAACACAGGCGGCCAGTCCAGCAAGGCAACCCCGGCCGGCGCTGTAGCCAAGTTTGCAACATCGGGCAAGAAGATCCGCAAGAAGGACCTGGGTATGATTGCCAAGTCCTACGGCTATGTATATGTGGCTCAGGTTGCCCTGGGCGCAAGCCAGGACCAGTTCTTCCGCGCCGTAAAAGAGGCCGAAGCCTACAACGGACCTTCCATCATCATCTGCTACGCACCATGTATCAACCATGGTCTTAAGGTAGGTATGGCTCACTCCATCCAGGAGGAGAAGAAGGCTGTAGAGTGCGGTTACTGGCATCTGTGGCGGTATAACCCAGTGCTTGAGTCCATGGGACAGAACGGATTTATCCTGGACAGCAAAGAGCCTGATTGGAACAAGTTCCAGGACTATCTGCGTGGCGAAGTACGGTTCGATGCCCTTACTAAGACATTCCCTGATATTGCAAAGGTGCTGTTCGAGGTGACACAGGAGAATGCCCAGTGGCGGTACAACCAGTATAAAAAACTGGCAAAAATAGGCGATTCGACTTATTAACCTTATATTTTTAGAGTAAAATTCCCAAATTCCTTGATTAAACCTGCTTTATACAGTAGAATTAATCAAGGATGGGTAATATGAATTTAAAAATTAACGAAGGTTTGAGTTTTGATGATGTTCTGCTGATTCCTGGATATACTGACATTGCTCCTGGCGAGGCTGATGTCACATCCCGGCTTATCGGTAATATTTATGTGAATGTTCCTATCATGTCCGCCGCTATGGACACTGTAACCGACGCCCGCATGGCTATTGCACTGGCCCTTGAGGGTGGAGTAGGTGTAATACACCGCAATTTCAAGCCGGTTCAGCAGGCTGAGGAAGTTGAGAAAGTAAAGAGATATCTTAACTGGGTTATCAAGAACCCAGGCGTAATCGATCAGAATGCAACACTGGCAGATCTGCGCGCTCTTATGCGGGTAAACAATGCATCTGGTATCCCTGTAGTAAACAGAAACAAACGCCTCTGTGGTATCGTGACATCCAGAGACCTCCGCTTCTGCAACGATGACCGTGTCCTTATCAAGGATATCATGACCAAGAAGGTTGTGTACGAGAAAGGCACTCCTTCTGTTGAGTCTGCACAGAAAAAATTTGATACATATAAGATTGAGAAACTCCCTGTAATCGACGACAAGCACCGTGTAATCGGACTTCTTACATATAAAGATATGGATAAGAAGCGCCGCCACCCGAATGCCGCACTTGATGGCACAGGTAGACTTTTAGTAGGTGCTGCCATCTCTCCGAGGGACTATGACCAGCGGATTCCTCTTTTAATAGAGAGCAACGTTGACTTTGTGGTCATGGATACAGCTACAGGTGACACCAAAGAGTCGGCAGTCGCAATCAACGATATCAAGAAAAAATATAATATACTGGTGATGGGCGGAAACACTGTTACTGCAGAGGCAACAAAGCGCATTATCGACGCTGGTGCAGATGCGGTGAAGATTGGTATCGGCCCAGGCTCAATCTGTACTACCAGAATCATCTCCGGCTGCGGTATGCCGCAGTTCTCCGCTGTGCTGGATTGCGCTGAGGAGGCTGCAAAATATAACATCCCTGTAATCGCAGACGGCGGTATCAAGTACTCTGGTGATATAGTAAAAGCTCTCGCAGCCGGTGGCAGTGCTGTAATGATCGGTAACCTGTTCGCAGGTCTCAAGGAGGCACCGGGCCGGGAGATCATCTACGAAGGACGTATCTTCAAGGAGTACAGAGGCATGGGCTCCCTCAGCGCAATCGGCGCAGGTAGCGGAGACCGCTACTGCATGAAGCCAGGCGAGGATCCTGTTCCAGAGGGCATCGAAGGCCGTGTGGCATACAAGGGCGAGCTTAAGCCGTATCTGCACCAGCTAGTTACAGGTATCAAGAAAGGTATGGCATACTGCGGCTGCCACAACATCGAGGAACTCAAGAAGTACCGCAAGTTCATCCGTATCACCGGCGCCGGCCTCAAGGAGAGCCATGTACACGACATCTCCATTACCCATGAGGCACCGAACTACAGTAAGTGATGTCCTTTAACTTTGACGCTGTTGTAGACCGCCACAATACTGGTTCTGTAAAATTCGACCTAAGACATGATCTGCTGCCCTTATGGGTGGCAGACATGGATTTTCCCCTGCCAGACGAAATACTCGACGCAATTAAGAAGAGGGTAGACCACGGCATATTCGGCTACACCATGACCACCGCCTCCTACTGGAAGGCGCTGGACAGCTGGTGCAGGCGGGAGTACGGCTATCAGGTAAAGCCTGGCGAATGGATTACAGTACCAGGAATAGTCTACAGTCTGTCCATTGCCATAAGAGCTGTCACAGAGCCTTCTGACGCGGTGCTGATAGAGGAGCCGGTCTACTATCCGTTCAGTCAGGTTGTAACTGACAATGACCGCACCCTTGTTGTCGCACCGCTCTGCTATAACAATGGCCGCTACTCCCGCGATCTTGCTGCTTTCGAAAATGCTGTCCGCAAGAACAATGTCAAAGCCTTTATACTGTGCAGCCCTCATAACCCAGTGGGTCGTGTGTGGACCCAGGAAGAGCTTACAGCAGTAGCCGAAATATGCCGACGCTATGGTGTGACTGTGATTGCGGACGAGATCCACTGCGACTTCATCCGCCCCGGCGTGCAGTTCACATCCTTTGCCACACTTGGCGACGAATACAAGCATAATCTTATTCTCTGCACCGCACCAAGTAAGACCTTCAACCTGGCAGGGCTCCAGGTATCAAACATCTGGGTACCGAACCCTGAAATCAGACAGCGTTTCAAGAAACAGAATCGGGCCAACGGTTACAACGAGATAAACGCACTGGGAATAACTGCCGCCGAGGCCTGTTACACCATGGGAAAGCCCTGGCTTGAGGAGCTCAAAAAATACCTTGAGGGCAATATAGCATATGTACGCACTTTCCTGGCTCAGAGCATGCCTGAAGTAAAGCTGGTGGATCCGGAGGGGACATACCTGATCTGGCTGGACTTCCACGGCACTGGGCTTTCCAATGCCGAAATGAAGGAGATGGTAGAGGGCAGAGCCAAACTCTGGCTTGACCATGGTGATATCTTCGGCCAAGGTGGGGAACTCTTTGAGCGCATAAATATAGCCTGCCCAAGAAGCACTCTTGAGCAGGCTATGAATCAGCTTGCAACTGCTTTTAAATAAGTCAGTCTTTCACTTTTCCGAACTGGTCGAACAGCGGTAGTTTGTGCAGCGCTATGATATCAGGCCGCTCCATGGCATCGCCCTCGGCAAGCACAGCCATCTTTCCTACTATAATGCCACCAGCTTTTTTGGCAAGTTCCTCCATGGCTTTAAGGGAGCTTCCGGTGCTTATCACATCATCAACAATCAGTACTCTCTTTCCCTTTACTTTCTCAGCCTCGGTCTGGCCCAGGAAAAGATGCTGCTTTCCCGCTGTGGTGATTGATTCAACCTCCACCTCGGTGACGTTCTTCATATACATCTTCTTGGCCTTCCTGGCAACGATATAGTCGTTTCTGCCAGCCTGCTTAGCCATCTCGTAAGCCAGCGGAATGCTCTTTGCCTCGGCAGTGAAAATGATGTCAAACTCAGGGGCTCTCTCCAGCAGCTTGGCTGCGGCAGCCTGTGTTATCTCTACATCGCCGAACATGATGAACGCTGCAATGCATGTGGTCTCATTTATAGGGAACAGTTCCAGGCTCCGTTTTACGCCTGCAATCTCCATCTCGTAGAACATAGTCTCCTCCTGAACACACTAATTGTACTGTAGAAGCCTTCTATTTTCAACTGTTATCCACAGTTTTATTTACATAATCCAATAAACAACTGATGCGCTCAGGATAGCTCCGGCAGCTATGAAAAGGCAGGGTTTTGCGATGAAGAATGTGTTCTTGAACAGGTTTGTGTTGAAGAACCGGTTTGTCACCACATTGCACACATGGACAGGGGAGAGGAGCTGGCCTATCTGACCGAAGCCGTAGCCGATTATCACCATAATAAGTATGCTTTTAAGCGATGGATCCGGTCCCAGCAGCGAGAAGATGATGGGGAAGCTGGTTCCCACGAATCCCAGTGCAATACCAGTGGCAATGCCACTTACCAGCGGGAGAATGGCAAACAGAAGAACAGTGGGGATGCCGGTCTGGCTCAGCTCCTGCCGCATCACATCCATAAGGTGCGAGCCGTCGGACAGGGGTGCCCCGATAAAGCCGCTGTATACAGTAATCACAACCACAATAAGCACCATCCGCCATGCATTCTTGGCCAGAAGCAGCTTCTTCCAGGTGCCGGCACTCAGCGGCTTCCACACTTGGCTTGTGATTATGGCCGCCAGTATGCTTAATATGAGCGGCAGGTACTTGGATACTCTCTTGAGTCCCGGGAACAGGCCCGACAGCAGGAAGGAGCCTCCGATTATGATTATAATAGGAAGCAGGTAGCGCCAGACCGGCTTCTTAGCCCCCGCCTTTTGCGGGGTGCCGGGCAGGTCTAAGCCCTGGAGAATGCACACATAGCCGGCAAAGATATGGATGAATGTCATAGAGACATTGGCCAGGAACAGCTGGTAGAAATCCAGCCCTGTTATCTGCAGCGCCATTATTACGCCGGCGTAGAGGGGAAACCAGTACTCCCACATGTGCCGGAACCAATAGTTGATCCGCGTCTTTGTGTCGCTGTCCAGCTTGTGCTCTGTGTCACAGGCATCCACCAGAGGCGCAGAGAACAGGGCGCCGCCCGGCATGGGTATAAGACCTATCAGCGCAGCCACCGACACCAGCAGCGTCTTGCCCGAGAACCGCTCCTTGAGCCCCTCGGTCATAAAGCCCATTATATTGTTCTCTTTTATCTGGTTGCTCATAGTTATCATAAGGAAGATAAGTGTGAACAGCATGCAGGAGTCGAAGTTCCACACCCGGCCGACGGCAATGGCCACGGTCTCCAGCACTGTGCGTTTTGAGAGCATGGAGAGGAGGAAAGACCCGGCTAGAATTGAGATTGCCAGGTTCTTTATAAAGCGGTCAGCTATAAGAATTGCCCCCAGGGATATGAAGATGGCGGCAATCACAGGGATGTTCCACAGCATATAAATAGTGTAGCATGGCAAAGAAAGAAAAAAAAGAGTTTTTTTATAACCTTCTGACAGTTGGCTTGTTTGTATTTTGTGAGTATATTTTATGTATCAGGAGATAAATGAATGAATCTTAAAAAATTTTTACTTGTGCTTTTTATTTTGATGTTCTCAGCTTCCATGATCTTTGCTATGGGATCCCCCGAAGCAGCAAAGCCGGAAAGCGGAGTAACAGAATCACAGCCAGCCCCTCAGGATCAGAGGGTGGTACCCGGCACCAAAGGAGAAGTATACTTTTCCTTCAGCGGAATTACTAAAAAGGTTCTTCCTTCTGTAGTAGAGCTTGATGTTGTGGAGGTTGTCCGCCAGGAGACCTTCAATTTCTTCAATCCGTTTGAGTTCTGCTTCGGCGGTGGCCGGGGCGGCGAGAACAATGGAAAGAATGGCAAGTCATATAAGGAATATGAGCGCCCGGGCCTTGGCTCTGGTATTATCATCAAACAGGATGGCGACACAGTATATGTTCTTACCAACAGCCATGTTGCAGGAAAAGCAGACCAGATCACTGTAAAGCTCAGCGACGGCCAGAAGTTCGAGGCCACAAAAGTTGGTGCCGACGACAGGATGGACCTGGCTCTCGTATCCTTCAAGTGTTCAGACAAGGTTCCAGTTGCAACCTTCGGTGACTCCGATGCCCTTGAGGTCGGCGACATTGTGCTGGCCATCGGTTCTCCTTACGGCTATGAGTCCACAGTTACTTGCGGTATTATCAGCGGTCTTCAGAGAAAGAGCACCGGCAATATCTCAAGCTACACCGACTACATCCAGACCGATGCCTCCATCAACCCCGGTAACTCCGGCGGAGCCCTGGTCAACATGAAGGGTGAGGTAGTGGGAATCAACACATGGATTGCAACCCAGAGTGGCGGCAGCGTAGGACTTGGCTTTGCCATTCCTTCCAACAACGCAAAGCGTATTGCCAACGATTTCATCACCAAAGGAAAGGTTGAATATGGCTGGCTCGGTGTATCAATCGATTCTGTGGAAGAGAACAGCTATCCAGACCTGCGCAAGGACTTAGGTCTCGGCAACAAGGGCGGTGGAATCATCCTGGGCGTATTCAAGGATTCTCCGGCAGACAAGGCCGGTATCCTGCCAGGCGACTTCATCACCAAGATCAACGGAACTGTTATCTCAGATTCCTCACAGCTGACTAAGGTTATCGGAACTATCCCTCCGAAGGAGAAGGCAACATTCACCCTTATCAGAAATAAGAAGGAGATGACCTTAAGCGTAGTTCTCGAGGCTCGTGACGATGAGGAGAAGGTTCAGGCCAACCGCGACATCTATCCAGGCTTCCTGGCAATCAACATCGACGAGAAGATGCGGACTAAGGGCGAGCTTGGCGATATCAAGGGCGTAATGATCGTTGCAGTATCCCCTGGTACAGCAGCAGAGCAGGCCAACCTTAAGGCTGGAGACATCATTCAGGAGATCAATGACAAGCCAGTTACCAACATGCTGGAGTTCTACAATGCCCTGAACGATAAGTCCAGCAAGAAGATGTTCCAGATCAGCAGAAAGGGACAGAAAATTATTGTTGGGTTTGTAAGATGAGGCGGATAACCTGCCTCGCAGTATTCTTCTTCCTGGCTCTGGCCACAGGGTGGGGCCAGGAGAAGATATATCTCTGGAAGGACGTTCATTCCATGCGGAATGAGCGTTCTTGCATTTATGTTTATGCACCGGAGAAAGAGGCAGACACCCATGCCGCTGTCATTATATGCCCGGGCGGCAGCTATTATCACAGAAGCACCAAGACCGAGACTAAGGATGTGGCAGCCTGGTTCACAGAACGGGGCTATCACGCATTTATTCTTAAGTACCGGGTCGCTATGGACGGCTATCATCACCCGGCCATGATACAGGACTTCCAGCGTGCCATGCAGTTTGTCCGAGAGAACGCTGATAAGTATGGTTTTGATGCCGACAAGGTTGGAGCAATAGGCTTTTCCGCCGGCGGGCATCTGGTGACAATGGCAGGCGCATTCGGCGAAGAGAACTTCCTTAAGGAGCTGGGCATAGAGACCAGCGTAAGCCTTAAGCCTGCCTTTGTTGTCCCTGTCTATCCCGTTGTCACCATGCTGGAGCCCTATGTCCATAAATGGTCTCTGCACAGTCTTTTGGGCCGTGCTGCATCGGAAGAGGTGCGGAAAAAGTTCTCCATGGAGCACCAAATGACCGCCGCCATGCCGCCGGTGTTCCTTATGGCCTGCAAGGATGACCCCACTGTGGATTACCATAACAGCGTTATGCTGGATGATGCTATGGCAAAGGCAGGAGTAAGCCACCAGTTTGTCCTCCTCGACACCGGCGGGCATGGATTCGGTATGAATTACGGTTGGGGAGATACACTTTACAGTTGGCTTAAAAAATTATACCATTGAAGAATGGAACTCTTATCGCCAGCCGGTAATATAGAAAAACTTTACTATGCCTATGAATATGGCGCCGATGCCGCTTATATCGGCATAAAAAACTTCTCTCTCCGGGCCAAGGCCGACAACTTTTCGGCCGACGAATACGAAGATATCCGCAAAGTAAAGGGGAACAAGAAGCTTTATACCGCGCTCAACATCTACTTCCACGACTCCGATATCGAGACACTGGAGAAAGAGTCCGACTACATCCATCATTATCCGCTGGATGGCTTTATAATCAGCGACATCGGCATAATAGGCTATCTGAAAAAGCATTTCCCCGACAAGGAGCTGCACTTGAGTACTCAGGCCAACTGCGTCAACACCGAGGCGGCCAAGATGTACCGCGACATGGGAATTAAGCGCATTGTGCTGGGCCGGGAGCTGTCGCTTAAAGAGATAGAGACGATAAAGAATAACGTGCCTGATCTGGAGATTGAGGTCTTTGCCCATGGTGCCATGTGCCTTGCATATTCAGGCCGCTGCTTCTTAAGCAAGTACCTGGCCGACCGCAGCGCAAACCAGGGGGACTGTGCCCATTCCTGCCGCTGGCAGTACCGGGTGCTGGAGGAGTCGGAGCGGCCTGGCGAATACTTCCCTGTGGTGCAGGGCGAGAACTTCACCTCAATCCTTTCATCCAAAGACCTGTGCATGATAGGCCATCTTCAGGAACTTAAGGACGCAGGTGTAGACTCCATCAAGATAGAGGGGCGGATGAAGTCTATCTATTACACAGCAGTCATCACCAGGGCCTACCGCAAGCAGCTGGATTATATCGAGGGGATTTCCAAAGAGGATCCGCAGCCTTATGTGGACGAGATTTTCAAGGTGAGCCACCGGGAATTCTCCACCGGTTTCTACTATGGCAAGGACGAGATCGAGATGCCTACATTCAAGTCCTATATGTCCGAGGCCCAGTTCTTAGGCAGCATAGAGGAGAGCGCAGGCGAGGGCATTTACCGCCTTGATGTGAAGAACCAGATCCTTGCATCCGACCACATTGAGTACATTGGCCCAGACCTCCTGTACCTGCCCGATGAGGGCTTTACACTTCTTGATGAGGATATGAATATTGTGCCTAAGACAGATCATGGTAAAATTGCTTATATAAAGACAGACAAAAAGCTTAAAAAGGGGTATATTATAAGAAAGAAGGGATGAAACTCAGTAAAAAAGCTCTTACATTTTTTATTTTCCTCTTTTTAATCAGCCAGACCACCATGGCTGCACTCAAGAACCCTATCCAGTCGGTGTTCAACAAGCCGGATGTCACAACAGAAGGCTTTGAGATTACATCCCTTACCTTTGATTCCATCGAAGGTGTCCTCAAACTGAGTGTAAACAATACAAACTCAATCTCCATCGATTACCCCCAGGTGAACTGGGAGTTCAAGCTGGGAGAGATTATCTATAAGTCAGAGACTATGCCTGCCGGCGATAAGATAGGACCCAACAAATTGGAGGAGATTCAGATACCGGTCTCTATCCCATTCGATGAGCTGTACCAGAAGCATCCTTCCTTGCAGCGCATCGATGTGGTTCCATATACTGCCACAGCTGACTTCAACTTCAAGCTGCCTATATTCGGAAAGTCCAACAATTCAGTGGTAGCCACCGGGGAGTTGCCTATGCTTAAGAAGCCTGTGGTGAACTTGGATTCAATCCTTCTTACCAGCATGGAGCCGGAGCAGGTAGTCTTTGCTGTCACCGCATCAATGCAGAACAAAAATGGTTTTGACATCCATCTGGAGAGGGTAGATTATACCCTGATCATAAACAACACAAAGTGGGCAACAGGAAACACCCGGCGGCAGATACTTGTGCGCCCTGCCCAGAAAAGCGACATACCGCTTAATATAGCGCTCCGCACCAGCAGCATGGTATCCGAGGCCTATGCCCTTGTCTTAAGCGAACAGGATGTGCGCTTTGACTTCCAGGGAACTCTTTTCTGCAAGACCAGTTCCCCGTACCTTAAGAATTTTGAGCTTCCATTCCAGCTTATTGGAAAAAAAC
>JAEEGJ010008303.1_pt1 | contig 28773 bp, 26 predicted proteins | sample 8958761 | NCBI WGS metagenome assembly JAEEGJ01 (sample SAMN16246546, study PRJNA631951) | gut metagenome | biome: gut microbiome; feature: rumen; material: RS-attached | host: Bos | place: Iran: Karaj | collected 2018-10
CAACACCCTTCCATGGCAAATTGGGGGAATTCTCAATACAGCCAGAAAGATATACTCCACTGGGAGCGCTGATGCCTACAGAGCGAATGGTCTCCAAACCGCCGTTAGCTTCAGAGATTTCTACAATTGCCCCCGTCAGCTTATCAACATATTGTTCAACTTTCGGATAGTCTTTCGTTGAGAAGTTGTTCTCGGCTATCACATTGCCACGAACGTCGATGATTGCATAACTGGTGCGGATTGTACCGATGTCAACACCTATAACGCGCTTTTTGATGCTACCTTGCTCCATATCACTTTTTTTAGTTAAGACAATTACAGATTTTGGTGGCAAAGATACAAAAATAAATCGACTTTTTGCATTTTCAAACTAAAAAAATCCATGAAAGTATTGCTTTATTACTAAATTACTCATATTTACAGGCTGACACATTTTTGCAAAAAACGTAATAAGGGAGCAGTAACTATCGCTGCTCCCTTAATCGAATATATTCAAAAGGGAATCTTTGGCAAAAGTGGAGTTCTATTTCTTATTATTTCTCGCAGAGCCAGTATTCCGAACAGCCATTCACCATACGATGCTTGAAGTTGAAGCGGTAGTTGTTCATCGCACGGCCCAGTACGTTGGGCGAGGTCTTCTTGGCATCGAAGTAGGCATAGCGGCTGGCGAAGGTCGATAGGATCTCCGGGGTTCCCCACCAGCGACCTTCGCCCTCTTTTGGCTTACGGAAAGTCTCATTGATCATTTCCACCAGATCTACTGTCCGCTGGTAAGGCGCGTTCTCATCAATCAGCGTCTGTATCTCGTCATCCTCCAGCCAGAAACGCTCACCTTTATTAAATAGGTATAAGGCCTGGGCGTATAGCTGGCGATGGTCCAGATTGTCAGTGAAGTCGATGCTCTTGCCAGCAGGAATGCCCACGCAGACGAATCGGCGCGAACCAGTGGGATCGACGAGCGGCTGCATCTGATTGGTCGTGCCGATAAACGAGGTATAGCGTCTGAACTGCTTGATGGTCTTGCCGTAAGGCGGGCGGAACTTCACATCACTCGACGATAGCAGGTACTTCAGCACAATCTGCTGCGAATTCGTCGTCTTGTCAAACTCGTCGATATTGATGAGGGCGAAGCTTGTCAGCGCGATATTCAGGTCGAACTCGTTCTTGAAGTTCAGCTTGTCGTTATAATAGTCGCGCAGTTCTGGAGGCAGCAGAATCTTGCAGAAACGCGTCTTTCCACAACCCTGACGGCCAATCAGTAGAGGCGTTAACGCATTGCCAGTCAGCTGCTTATCGCTCTCGCGCCATTGAGCCACCATACCCGTGAGCCAGTATCTGAGATACTTCTCCCAATGGGGCTGGTCTGTTGGCACTCGCTTGGCAAGGTCGGCGATATAGTCGTGCCCATCCCACTCCGGCAACTTGTTGAGCCAACTGTTCACGGGGTCATACTGCTCGATGCGGGTAGAGTCGATGAAGCGGTTCACGTCCTGATCCCACGACTTCAGACCCTGTTCGCGAGCCTCGATGGTCATATCGTTGCGAACCTCTTCGGTAAGTGGTTTAAACGTCTGATCCTCAGAGAATTTCATGCGATATTCAGCCACACCAGTCATCAGATTCTTCCGCATGTCGTAGTTGGCCGTCAGGAAGATTTCCGTCCGCATGGTCTGCAGCGTTTCCTGCGGCACGCTCTTCAGAGGCTTCATCTTGTGTTTCTTGCGATAGTCCTCCATGAGTGGGATTTCGTAAGTGGTGCTGAAGACGCTCTTCACCAGATCTGGGTCGTTATGGAACAGGGGATGCTCCAGCGTCATCCCTTGTGCGTGGGCGAGGGGAATGCCCTGCTCCAGCGACTTGCGGGCTAACTGCTGCAGGAGCTGCATCTGGCGGTCTTCGTCGGGCAAATCAAAATAATCGCCCAGCACCTCGCGGAGGATGAATATCCAGTTGAAATGATAGGTACGCGTGATGGTGCGCCCAGGCATCAGCTGGTCACTCTCCCAGGAAATCCGGGCCTGCTCAGGCTCCTTATGTTGCTCACAATCAGCCTTGAAGGGACGCGCATCAGGATTGAAGTACATCTCAGGGTCGGCACTCAGATAGACTGTCCGCTCCAACTGTGGCTCCAGATACTCGATGTCCAGTCCGAACTGGTTCTGATAGGCTCGGCGGGCTGTCTCATACAGGTTCTTATGGAATTGTCTCATGTCCTGCTCTTTAAGGGGCAGTTTCTCCTCTCCCTCGGAGGGATCGGAGGAGGTTCCAAACAGTTCACCTCGGCAGACAATCTTCACACTCATACCCGATGCCCCCAGGAATGCCATCAGTGTCTCGTCCATCCTCGCTGCCTGGTTCCTGATGCTGACGGCGTCCTCATACGTCTTCAGCCCGTTCACCTCAACGACTACCAGGCCGTTGTATTTCAGTCCCTTCTGAATTTCCTTGAAGTTGATGCACTCCACAGCAAACAGGATTCGAGGCAGATTCACCGTATGCTGCTGACTGTCAAGCACAATCTGCCCGTCAGGCTTCCTATGGGGCTTATAGAACTGATAGTTCAGTCGGAGATTAAACACTTTGTTCTTTTCAGGATTCTCGCGGATCATTTCTGCGATCTCCCTCAATTCAAGACGCTTAATGACCTCCTTATTTCGCGAAATTTTCAATAAACTTACTTTCATATTTTCATTTTTTAATTCTATCTCTACTAAATTATCACAAATTGCCTGCAAAGATACTGATTTCACTTGGTATTTGCAAATTTTTTATTAAATTTTTACCTCTACTTATCCTCTACTAATCCTCTACTAAACCTCTACCTATTCTCTACCAATCATCTATCATAACCCTACAAGCCGAATAAGCGTTCCTTATGTTGCAATAAGGGTTCCTTATTCTGCAATAAGCGTTCCTTATTCTGCAACAGGGGCACCTTATTGAGCGAAGCATTTCTTCACTCAGGCTCGGCTTTTATTCCCAACGTGGGAACATCTTATTCCCAGTGTGGGAATGCCATATTCCCAGCGTGGGAATAATGCCGCAGGTTCCTTCTGTCGTTTGAGCGAATAGTAGAGGTAAGGTAGAGATTAGGTAGAGGTTTAGTAGAGGATTAGTAGAATTAAAATAGATATAAAAATTTATCTAAACAACTAATAAACAGCTATTTACTCGCCATTTTGTAGAGATAGACAACGAAAATGGTTATTCAAAGCAAAAATAACCAATAACAAAATGATCAAATTTGAGGAAATCATGATGTCTTCGGGCTCAAGACGGAACTGAAAAGCACTTACACTGCAAAAAAAGCAGGTAAATAATTGGTGTTAAATTTGGAATCGCTAAAATAATTTTGTATCTTTGCACACTAAAAGAGTGCGATACTGCTCGCAGCATTGCAGTCGCAAAAACGAAAAACGCTGTGAAAAGCGCAAATCGTATTAAGAAAAGGAAATATGGAAGAAAAAGAATTGAAAGCGAAAGACATTCCTTGGGGTTATGCCCTGTGTTTTAACGATGCATGCGGTCTGAAGGAGAAGTGCATGCACTATCAGGCCCGACTGCTGAAGACAGAGGGGCGTTACATCGGACAGGCTGTGTATCCCACAGCTTGGCAGGAAGGTGAGTGCCGATGCTACTGTGAGAAGAAATTGGTCAAAAAGGCGTGGGGCTTCTCGAAACTCTATGATAAGATCCCCTATCGGGACAGGGCTGAGGCTCGCCAGTGCGTTCACTCCTACTTCGGGCGAGGTAACGGACCATACTACCGAGTCCATCATGGCGAGAACATGCTATCGCCCAAACAGCAGGCAGACATTCTGGCGATCATCGCCAAGTTCTGCCCTATCGATGAGGTCAAGTTCGACCACTATGTGACAGACTGGGACTTCGATTAATAAAGGAATCGGGCGAGGAAGCCTATCAGAGCCATGTGGGCTGGATAATAATAGTAGAAGAACTTGCCAAGCCATTGACAGCGGCCTCGCTGCCCGTTGTATAAGGACAGCAGGGGCACTACCAGCCAGCAAGCCAGGTGGACCATACCGTAGATCTGGCTGTGGAAAATGAAGAAGGCGACGGCGTAGAGTGAGATAATCAGCATCAGCCACAGCATCTGCTTGTGGAAGTTGCCCCGACTTCTGCCCACCATGAGAATAGCCAATGGGGCTGCGCAACTCCAATCCGAAGTAAAGGTTAGCAGGCAGGCAAGAAGGGTGATAGCCACTTTATGCCAGACGGCCAGCCGCATTGCCGACTTGCCTATCTGCAGCCTTTCCATATCCCAAACCTTGAGCAGTATCAGGCCCCACATGAGCGGCCAGGCGATACTCGTGGCATTGAAGAGCAGATTGTCGAAGGGATTGAAGCCCGACATGTTGAAGTAGCAGAATGCAAAATGGCTGACCACAGCCAGTATCATCAGGCGACGCAGGTAACGCCGGAAGTCGTGGGTATGGTAATAACCCTCAGCCACGAAGAAGATCATCATCGGAGCCGTCAGTCTACCTATGATGTGCAGAAATATCTGTAGCGGTGTCTCCGCCTGCTCGTAAGTCTCGATGCCCACCCATGCCAGATGGTCGATCGTCATGGCGATGATAGCAATGACTTTTAGCGCATTTCCACTCAGTTCCAACCCCTTTGTCATCATGTTTACGACTTATGATTCATAATAGATATAGCAGGTTCTTGAAAGAATAGCGGCCAATCTTGGCCGACTGTCCACAGCGGGGGCAGTAATTGCCCTCGTAGCTCGTGCCACAGGTAGCGCACTCATGATGAACCTCAGAGAGTGGTGCCACCTGGTGAGGCTGCTTCTCCCACTCCTCGAAGCGCTTGTATCTCTTATGTAGATTTTTCATCTGAGATTTATCTGTATTTTATTAGGTAGTCACTGTTTCATTTTTGCGCACAAATTTACGAAATTATCCTCAAATATCATTCTCCGACCCCAAAATAAACGTCAGTTTTAGGCTAAATTAATTAAATCACACCAAATTCGGCCAAATTATGATCGAAAAAACGAAAGATCTAACCGCATCGCCTGAAAAACCATAGGGTCTGCAATACTCCCCTGGATGCGAGGTAGACAATCATGGCTAACCAAAGACCGTGATTGCCCAAGGCAGACACAGTGAGCATATAGACAGCGAAGAAGACGAGAGACGAGACAAACGAGGAGACAAGCATGCCGCGAGTGGCTGTGATGCCAATGAAGATACCATCCCAGATGAAAGCTGCTGCACCTGCTGCTGGTACCAGCCAAGCCCAGAAGAGATAGTCGTCAGCGGTGAGGATGACCTGAGGCTCATCCGTCAACAGACTCACGATCCAACGACCGCCAAGAAGGTAGACCAACGTATAAAGTAAGGTAACGCCTACTGCCCAAAAGGCGAGATGGCGTAACGTTTCGCGAAAAGCCGCCCTGTTATGAGCCCCATAGGTCCTGCCTCCCAAAGCCTCGCCAGCATAAGCAAAACCGTCCATAAAATAGGAGAAGAAGAGGTATAGCTGCATCATCACCGTATTCACGGATAAGATGACGGCTCCGCTGCGAGCTCCTGCCGACGTAAAGTAGAGATTGACAGCTACGAGACAGAGCGTACGGAGGAAGATGTCGCGATTCACATGGAAGAAGCGCCCCATCGCCTCACGGACAAATGTTCCCTGCCAGACAAGATACTTCCTCAGACGCCCATAATGATAGCTCAGAAGTCCCAATGCCACGATGAAACCTGCATATTGAGCTATCACAGTGCCTAAGGCGACACCCTCGATCTTCATACCAAAACCATAGACGAGGGTCAGCGAGGCGAGGATGTTCACCACATTCTGCATGATGGAGATAAACATAGGGATACGCGTGTTCTGCATGCCGATGAACCACCCCAAGAGCCCGTAAAGCCCCATCATGGCTGGTGCTCCCCAGATGACCATATAATAATAGGTAGTGGCGAAGGGCACTACATCTGGCGTAGGACTGATCAACCAGAACATCAGCCATTTCATCGGTATCTGGAGCACGATGAGCAGCAGGGCGATGCCCAGCGCAATCACCATCGAGCGAACCAGAATCCGCGTGACTTCCTTGAAATCCCTGCGCCCCAAAGCCTGAGACGTCATTCCGCTGGAACCCATACGAAGAAAGCCGAAAAGCCAATAGACGAGATTGAAAATCATCGAGCCAACGGCCACAGCGCCGATATAGACAGGACTGCCCATGTGGCCCACGATGGCGACATCGATCATTCCCAGCAAGGGCACGGTGATGTTCGACACGATCGAGGGCAGGGCTATCTGCAGAATCTGACGGTCTCGGATGTTCATATCGAGCGCAAAGATACAAAGAAATTGAGAATTAAGAGGTAGGAATTAAGAAAAAATACTTATCTTTGCACGCTGAAATGGCAATTATCATTACCGTACTGGCATATTTCGCCATCCTTTTCGGCATCAGTCACCTGACGAGCAGGAAGGCAAACAACGATACATTCTATCGTGCCAATCGCCGTGCTCCTTGGTATATGGTGGCCTTTGGCATGATTGGTGCCTCGATATCAGGCATCACGTTCGTCTCCGTCCCTGGCATGGTGCTCACCTCTCAGATGACCTATCTGCAGATGTGCCTGGGGTTCATCGTGGGTTATCTGGTCATCGCCTTCGTGCTGTTACCTCTTTATTATAGGCTGAACCTCACCAGCATCTACACCTATCTGGGGCAACGGCTCGGCAAGCGATCGTACAAGACGGGAGCCAGTTTCTTCCTGCTGTCGAAGATGACGGGGGCAGCCGTCAGATTCTATGTCATCTGCATCATCCTCCAGCAGTTTGTCTTCACTCCTGCAGGCATTCCCTTCGCGGTGAATGTCATTGTGATGGTGGCGCTCATCTGGCTTTACACCCGTCGTGGCGGCATTGGCACGCTGGTGTTTACCGACTCATTCCAGACACTCTGTCTTTTCACGGCCCTCATCATGATCATCCTATCTGTCATCAGCCAGCTGAATCTGTCTGTACGTGAGGCTGTTAGCGCCATCGCCAGCAGTGACATGAGTCGCATTTTCGTGTTCGATGACTGGCTGTCGCCTCACCACTTTGTCAAGCAGTTCCTCAGTGGTGCCTTCATCGCCATTGTCATGACGGGCCTGGATCAGGACATGATGCAGAAGAACCTGACTTGCAAGACGTTACGCGATGCACAGAAGGACATGTGTACCTACGGCGTGGCGTTTGTTCCTGCCAATCTGCTCTTTCTCGCCCTTGGCGTCTTATTGACGATGGTGCTCGGCAGTGGATTGAAAGGCGACGAGATGCTCCCCACCTTTATTCAGGGATCAGCCGATTCGTCACTTCTGACATTGCTTTTCACCATCGGCATCGTGGCGGCCTCGTTCTCGAGTGCCGACTCTGCCCTCACCTCACTCACCACCTGTTTTTGCGTGGACATCCGCCAGCAGCCTGACAATGAGGCACTTCGGAAGAGAGTGCACATCGCCATGTGCCTCTTCTTCGTGCTCTTCATCCTCTTGTTCCGCCAGATCAATTCCACCTCACTGATAGACGCCATCTACATCCTGGCCAGCTATACCTATGGCCCGTTGCTGGGACTGTTCGTCTTCGGTCTATTCACCAAGAAGCAGCCCAACGACACGTTCGTGCCCTATATCTGCATCATCTCTCCCCTGCTCTGCTACCTTCTGGACCTCATCGCCCAGCATCTCTGGGGCTATCGTTTTGGCTACGAGCTGCTGATGCTCAACGGTCTGCTGACGTTTGCCGGGCTATGGGTTTCATCCCTGCGCAGATAAGTGGCACTTATCGGAAAACAAGCGGCACTTAACGGAAAATAAGTGGCACTTCATAAAAAATAAGCGCCTCCCGCTGTGGTAATCAAAAGAAAAGTTGTACCTTTGCACCCAAAATTCGGATTACAGATTATAGTTAACAGTTTACAGATGAATATAGAAGCATTGATCAGCAAAGCTGCAGGCGAGGCCGTCAAGGCACTCTACGGGATGGAAGCATCCGAGAAAATGCTGCAGTTGCAGAAGACGAGAAGTGAGTTTGAGGGAAACCTGACGTTAGTGGTCTTCCCCTTTGTAAAAGTAGCGAAAAAATCACCTGAGCAGACAGCCCAGGAGATTGGCGAATACTTGCAGCAGAATTGTTCTGCCATAGAGAAGTTCAACGTGGTAAAGGGTTTCCTGAACCTGAGCATTGGCGACGGTGCATGGCTGCAGTTGCTCAGCGCCATCGATCAAGACGAGAACTTCGGCATGAAAAAGGCTACGGAGGACTCGCCCCTCGTCATGATCGAATACTCCTCACCCAACACGAACAAGCCCCTGCACCTTGGTCATGTGCGCAACAACCTGCTGGGCTGGTCGTTGGCACAGATTATGGAGGCCAACGGCAACAAGGTGGTGAAGACCAATATCGTGAACGATCGCGGTATCCACATCTGTAAATCGATGCTCGCCTGGCTGAAGTGGGGCAATGGCGAGACACCAGAGAGCTCAGGCAAGAAGGGCGACCATCTGATTGGCGACTACTACGTGGCCTTCGACAAACATTATCGCGAAGAAATCAAGGAGTTAGTGGTTCAGGGCATGGACGAGGAGAAGGCCAAGCAAGAGGCACCCCTCATCAAAGAGGCCCACGAGATGCTCGTGAAATGGGAGCAGAACGATCCTGAGGTGCGCGCACTTTGGGAGAAGATGAACTCATGGGTATATGCCGGCTTCGACGAGACTTACAAGAAGATGGGCGTCAGCTTCGATAAGATATACTACGAGAGCCAGACCTATCTGAAAGGTAAGGCCAAGGTGGAGGAAGGTCTCGCCAAGGGACTCTTCGAGCGCCATGAGGACAACTCTGTATGGGCAGACCTTACCAACGAGGGACTGGATCAGAAGCTGCTGCTCCGTAGCGATGGAACCAGCGTCTACATGACCCAGGACATCGGAACGGCAGAGATGCGTTTCCAGGATTTCCCCATCGACAAGATGATCTATGTGGTGGGCAACGAACAGAACTATCACTTCCAGGTGCTCTCTATCCTGCTGGATCGTCTGGGCTTCAAGTGGGGCAAGGAGCTGGTTCACTTCTCATACGGTATGGTAGAGCTGCCTAACGGCAAGATGAAGAGCCGTGAGGGAACTGTTGTCGATGCCGACGACCTGATGCAGCTGATGGTAGAGGATGCCCTGAAAACATCGATGGAATTGGGGAAATTCGACGATATGAGCGAGGAAGAGCGAGCCGAGATTGCCCGCATCGTGGGCATGGGCGCGCTGAAATACTTCATTCTGAAGGTCGATGCCCGCAAGAACATGCTCTTCAATCCAGAGGAGAGTATCGATTTCAACGGCAATACAGGTCCTTTCATCCAATATACCTATGCCCGCATCCGCAGTATCCTGCGCAAGGCCGAGGCAGAGGGAATCAAACCTGCTGTCTCACCTGTTTCACTCTCGGAGAAAGAGATTGAACTGGTTCAGAAAATGAACGAGTTTGGAGCAGCCGTAGAACAGGCAGGCAAGGACTACTCGCCTTCAGGCATCGCCAACTACTGCTATGAACTCACGAAGGTGTTCAATCAGTTCTATCACGACTACTCGATTCTGAACGAGTCCGATGAGCAGAAGAAGCTCGTGCGCCTGGTTCTGGCAAAGAATGTGGCCAAGATTATCAAGAGCGGTATGGGTCTGCTCGGCATCGAAGTACCGGAGAGAATGTAAGGAGTGTGGAGTGAGGAGTGTGGAGTGAGAAATGAAATGTTAATTAATCCGCCGTCATACCGCAACGACACGGTTCTGCCCTTGCCTCCAGAGGTAAGGGCAGACGCGTGGGCTGTGGATGCAGCCTGCTCTGGCAATCCTGGTCCTATGGAATATCAGGCCATCGACTTGCAGACGGGTGCGAGGGTGTTTCACTTCGGACCTGTCCACGGCACCAATAATATAGGTGAATTCCTTGCTATTGTCCACGCCCTGGCACTGGCTTGGCAAAAGGGACTTCACGACAAGACCATCTACTCCGACAGCTACAATGCCATCCTATGGGTTCAGAAGCGAAAATGCAAGACCAAACTCGAGCGTACACCCCAGACAGAACAGCTCTATCAGATCATTTTAAGGGCTGAGAATTGGCTGCAGACTCACAACTATCGTAACCCCATCATCAAATGGGAAACCTCAAAATGGGGTGAGGTTCCTGCTGATTTCGGGCGTAAATAGCCCACTTTAATTCTTTTTAACTTGCTTTCGAGTTTATAGTCCCTTTTTTTTCATAAATTTGCAAGCAAAATTTAAGTTCGAACTATAAAATTGTGAAGCATTAAGAAAGATGACAGATCTCATCTTATCGAGTTTTCTTTCCTTGTTTGCATTGTTTGGCAAGGATGAACAAGTAGACGAAGCATGGGCAAAGACCATGCTCACTAACTATTTACGGCGACATTTAGGCATCAGGAACATTGACACGTACCTCGATCTGTACACAGATATGCGAGCAGCATACGAGACTGTCGACGTCAATATTAAGGATACCGTTGAGTCTATCTGTTCAAATCTTCATGGAAAGATCACCAACAAAGAGGAGTCGCTGTTGCTACTCCGTTTGATGGAGTTCTGTGGTGGCGACGGACAGTTTTCAGACATCATGTTCCGCACGATAGCTGAAATCTTCGGTATCTCTGATAACATTTACCAGAATTTCAGTGATTTCGTCTACAACAAGCCTACGAAATACGTGATGCTCCACACTCTGGAGGATACAGACGGACAGTTGAAGACGCTGATGGATCCCGAGTTAGGCATACTCATGTTTACCTATACCGGGGATGATACCGTTACGCTCAACGATGTCCCTGTGCTCTCAGGCGCTTTCCAGGTATGGCTGCAGAGCAGTGTGCTGAAAGGGAAAAGCGGCAAGCCCATTTACTTCTCAACGATATTTGAGAAATATGCCTCAGCCTTTGGCGAGAGTATGAAGAAGACTGAGCAAGTGGAGTTTTGCGGGCGCGACATCAACTTCCGCTTCCCCAATAGCGACAACGGCATGCACGACCTCAGCTTTACTCTGCGCAATGGAGAACTGCTGGCCATTATGGGAGGTTCGGGCACAGGTAAGTCTACCCTGCTCTCCATCCTCAATGGTACACTCATTCCCCAGGAAGGGACCATTACCATCAACGGGCATAGCATCTCTGAACCTGCAGCCAAGAACCTGATAGGATTCGTGCCGCAGGATGACCTGCTGATTGAAGAACTGACGGTCTATCAGAACCTCTATTTCACAGCCAAGCTCTGCTTCGAAGGCATGAGCGATGCGGAAATCGACAAGCGTGTGATGAAAACCCTCAAGGACCTGGGGCTCGATGCCGCCAAGGACCTCAAGGTGGGTTCTGCCATCAACAAATATATCTCTGGGGGACAGCGCAAGCGCCTGAACATCGCCTTGGAGCTGATTCGCGAACCAGCTGTACTCTTCCTGGATGAGCCTACCTCAGGACTCTCGTCTGCAGATACCGAGAAGGTCATCAACCTTCTGAAAGAGCAGACTTACAAAGGCAAGCTCATCGTGGTGAACATTCACCAGCCTTCCAGCGATGTCTATAAGCTCTTCGACCGCTTGTGGCTGCTTGATAAAGGTGGTTATCCCGTATTCGACGGCAACCCCATTGATGCCATTACCTATTTCAAGGATGCAGCCAACTATGCCGACGCAGAGACCAGTGCCTGTCCTACCTGTGGTAATGTCAACCCAGAGATTGTCCTGAACATCATCGATGAAAAGGCACTCAACAGCAGTGGTGAGGTTTCCGACGAGCGAAAGATGTCGCCTCAGGAGTGGCATGAGCTCTATCTGAAGAACAGGGCTGAGCTGCCTGCTCCCAGCGTCAGCGACGTACCGGCATCAGACCAGAAGAAGCCAAATGCCCTCAAACAGTTCCTGATCTTCTTGCGAAGAAACATCAGGACGAAGATTACGAATGTGCAGTATCTGTGCATCACCTTGCTCGAAGCACCATTGCTCGCGCTCGTCTGTGCCTATCTGACACGCTTTGCGCCTCCTGAAGGCTATAGCGTGATGAACAATAAGAACCTCGTCAGCTATTTCTTCATGGCAGTCATTGTCGCCACCTTCATCGGTATGAGCGGCAGTGCCGAGGAAATCATCAAGGACAGAGCTCTGCTGAAACGAGAAAAGTTCCTGAGACTCTCATACGGCAGTTATATCTGGTCGAAGATCGTCTACATGGCAGGAGTCTCACTGCTCCAGACTCTGCTGTTTATCGTCATAGGCAACTATATCATGGAGTTGCATGGACTCTTCTGGTCATGGTGGCTCATCTTGTTCACCACCTCGTTCCTCGCCAGTTTGACGGGTCTGCTCTTATCGCAATGCCTCAGTTCGGTAGTTGCCATCTACATCAGCATCCCCATACTGCTGATTCCTCAGATTCTCCTTTGTGGACTTGTAGTCAGTTTCTCTGACTTGACGCCAAAGAGCACAACAGGTAATGTGCCGCTTATAGGCGAGCTCATTCCTTCCCGCTGGGCCTATGAGGCACTTGCCGTCACATCCTACTCTGACAACGAATACGAGAAAACATTCTTTGAACTTGACAAAGAGAGATATGAGACACAATTTGTCAACGCTGGGTTCCTCTATGAATTAGAGTCTCAGTTGGAAACCCTGAAGGATGAAAAGGATCATGGCAAGGAGATCGACCAGAACCATATCGAAGTGATCAAGCACGGCCTGCCCTTCGTGTCTGAATACTGTGGAATCGAGCCTTACAATGGAGACTACTCCTATCCTTCACTCAAGGAATATATGTCCAAGTGCGAGGATATCCTCTCGAAGCGAAGCAACGAAGCCACCCTGAAGGCCGATGCCGTGATGGCAAAGATGATTCGCGAGATGGGCAAGGAAGCAGTGCTCGACTTGAAGCGGAGCCACTATAACATCAAACTGGAGGAATTCGTCGTTGGTGCAGATCAAGGGCGCATGCTCGATGTCATCGGGCACTCCATCGTTCCCCGCTCCGGTCTTGTCTTCCTGACCCCTCGAAGCACGACGGGTCGCGCTCCTTTCTATAGCAGCGAGAAAGTCCTTGGCTCATACCACATCAAGACGCTCTGGTTTAATATGGGTGTCTTGGCGATTATGAGTATCATGGGAATCATATTGCTACTGACAGACTGTCCTGGCAGATTTATCAGAAAAGGTGAACAATAAAGAGAAAACGATATTAATTTTATTTAATAACTAAATTTTAAAACAATGAAGAAATTATCAATTTTCGCTGTAGCATTTGCAGCAATGGTCTTCGCAGCATGCGGAGGAAACAAAAGTGGTAACACTGTAGAAACGAACGACTCTCTGAAGAGTTTTGAGCAGCAGCAGATTGAGGCCAGCATCAAGATGCACGTCGACAGCCTCGCTTCTGAGATTGGCAAGCTGAAGCAGCTTCCCGTTCTGCAGGCCAGCAATGGTACCATCAAACTGACAAAAGAAGAGTTGCAGGTGAAGCCTACCTATCTTCTGAACCCTGCCGTAGCAGAGAATGCTACCACATTGGCTGAGAAGTATCGCATGCTCGCTGCTCTCCAGGTTGACGCTGAGACAGCTAAGCTCTACGAGATGCCTACCGATGAGTATGACAAGGCTATTACCAAACTGGCTACCGATATCAACGACCCCTCTTTCAAGGCTATCGAGGATGATGCTCCTATCGCAGAGGCTACTGAGGCTCTCTACAATGCCATGAACGAGAACGGTCGTATCAACTACTTCTGGCAGATTGCTGCTGCATCTCTCGTTGAGCAGCTCTATCTGGTTAACCAGAACTCGGAGAAGTTCCTCGCTGCTTTCGACGACGAGGCTGCTGCCAACTCTACCTTCCGTATCGTGCTGATTCTCGACGCTCTGGATCGTCTGTCAGAGTATGATCCCGATATCAAGCCCGTTGCTGATGCACTGGCTCCTCTGGATGTTCTCAATGCCACAACTGTTGCTGAGCTGAAGACTCAGTTGACAGAGGCTAAGGACAAGATCGACGCTGCTCGTCAGTCACTGATGAAGTAAGGATTACACCTTATTATATATATAGCCCTCAGAAGCATGCACTTCCGAGGGCTATTTTTATGGGTGCAGACATTTATCGACGGAACGTCACAATTCTGTTTCCATCGTAGGTCTCCGAACTGACGACCTTGGCTTCAGAAGGCACCTGAGGCGCACGTGTACCGTCGGTGACAGTCAGATTGGAAGTCTCCACACGGATCTCATCCCACAAATGCTGCTCCAGGAAAGAATTGAGCGTCTTGGCACCACCTTCAACAATCAGCGACTGGATATGATGTGCATGCAGACTCTCCAGATTTAGTGGATGAGCATGATCGATGACAAGCCACTTGGGAGCGGGACCTCGCCAATCGCGGACATTCAACTGTGGACGATCACGCTCTTCCGTCACACGCCCCACCAGGATCGCATCTTCCTCTGCGCGCAGCTTATGCGATAGCATCTTGGTAAAATCATTGGAGATCTGAACAGGCTTAAAATGGTCATCAATAAAACCATTGGCTGTCTGTGCCCATTTCAGGATGATATAAGGACGCTCCTCGCGATGGAACGTAAAGAAACGGCGATTCAGCTGCTTACATTCCGCCTCAAGGACACCAACCTCAACCTCGATCCCGGCCTCGCGCAACTTTCTGATACCACGACCCTGTACTTCGGCAAATTCATCGATACAGCCCACGACCACCCGTTTCACTCCTTTTTTGATAATCAAGTCGGCACAAGGCGGCGTCTTGCCATAGTGCGAACAAGGCTCCAGACTCACATAGATGGTCGATTCAGGGAGCAAAGCCTCATCCTCAGGACGCACAGAGGCAAAGGCGTTCACCTCTGCATGCCCCTCACCACAGCGCACATGATAACCCTCGCCGATGATTCTGCCATCGGCACTTACAATCACCGCCCCCACCATTGGGTTGGGCTTCGCATTCTGCCGACCGTTCTTAGCCAGCTGAATACAGCGTCGCATGAATTTTTCGTCGTCGATCATATATTTTTCGCTTTTCACTATTCACTTTTCACTTTTTTTCTTACCTTTGTACCCGCTATGACATACGAAGAACTCTGGCACAGACTGACCCCTATCTACGACACAAGCGAGGCAAAAGCGATTGTCCGCTGGGTGCTCGATGTGCGCTTCGGTCTGTCGATGACTGACATTCTCTGTGGCAAAGTTACGGAATTATCTTCAAATGACCAAACGGAACTGGAAAAAATCACAGTACGACTGGAAAAGGCCGAGCCCGTGCAGTATGTCTTAGGCACTGCTGACTTCTGCGGGCGACAGTTTCATGTAGCACCAGGCGTACTCATCCCACGCCCTGAGACAGCAGAACTCTGTGAATGGATCATTGAAATTGAAAAGCGAAAAAAAAGCTGCGAGAAGTGTAGGCTGCTGGATATAGGCACAGGCAGCGGTTGCATCGCCATCACCCTGGCCCTCGAGATGCCCGAGGCCAAAGTCTCTGCCTGGGATATCTCCGACGAGGCTCTTCGCATCGCCCAAGATAATGCCCAAACCCTCGGAGCCGACATCTCCTTTGAGCATCAGGACATCCTAGAAGCTTCACACTTCACTTTTCACTCTTCACTCTATAACATCATCGTCAGCAATCCTCCCTATATCCAGCCTTCAGAGCGCGATGGAATGGACAAGAATGTGCTCGACTACGAGCCAGAGACAGCACTCTTTACCCCTGAAGACAATCCCATCATATTCTACCAGCGTATTGGCGACTATGCTATCAGAAGTCTGATGCCTGGCGGGCTGCTCTATTTCGAGCTGAATCCACAGACGGCTGAGGCTGTCGACAACTATCTGGGAAGTATCGGATTCCAGGAAACGGAGATACGTCAAGACCAGTTTGGCAAACAACGATTCCTTAAAGCTAAGAAAATATGAAGAAAGAAATGACCGAACAAGAGGCGTTCCTGCAACTGGCAGCTCTCTGTGCACAGGCAGAGCACTGCGAGCAGGAGATGCGCGACAAGATGAAACGGTGGGAACTCGATGAAACCGTGCAAAATCGTGTAATCGAACGACTCGCAAAAGACCGTTACATTGATCAGGAGCGCTTTGCACGTGCCTTCGTCAACGACAAGATCCGCTATAACAAGTGGGGGCGTCGCAAGGTACAGCAGGCACTTTGGCAGAAACGCATTGATCAGGAAGTCCAGCAACGGGTACTCGATGAAATCGACGATCAGGAATATCTCTCTGTACTCTGCCCCCTGTTGAAACAGAAGCGTAAGAGCATTAAGGCTCAGAGCGACTACGAACTGAATCAGAAACTCGTGCGCTTTGCCTTGAGCCGAGGGTTCACGTTCGATATCATCCGCCAGTGTCTCGATGTCGATGACGAGATGGAATACGCCGATGAAACCGATTAGTTTCTGGCGCCGGCTTCTTGATTTGATAGCCCCACGCCTTTGTGTGGTCTGCGGTCATCGCCTGACGGTGACGGAAGAAGTCATCTGTGCCAAATGCAACTTCCACCTACCGAGGACTGGTTTTCATCACCATGCTTACGATAATGAGATGGCCAAGCTCTTCTGGGCGCAGATTCCTATAGAGAAAGCCACAGCCTTTTTCTATTACGAGGCCCACGCCGAGACTGCCAACATCATCTATGAACTGAAATACAAGAATCATCCTGAGATTGGCAATATCGTGGGGCGCATGCTGGCTAAAGAGATCCAACCCTCAGGATTTTTCGATGGAATCGACGGAATCGTACCAGTCCCTCTGGCAAAGAAGCGTCTGCGCCAACGTGGTTACAACCAAAGTATGGAGATAGCCCAGGGTGTCAGCGAGATGACGGGATTAACTATTTATAAGAAAGTGGTGAGGCGCAACAGCTTCAAAGGCTCCCAGACCAACAAAGGTCGTTGGGATCGCCAGGAGAATGTAGAACACGTCTTCGAACTCACCGATGCAACAGCTGTCAGCAACAAACATCTGCTCATCATCGACGATGTCATCACCACAGGTGCCACCTGTATCGCCTGTGCCAAAGCCCTCTGTCAGTCAGGCAACATCCGCATCAGCATCCTCGCCCTCGGCTTCGCCAAATCATAGATTTTTTACTTTTTTACCTATATACATTTTTACCTTTATATTTTTTTTCGTACCTTTGCAGCCAAATCAACGTTGAAATTATGGATATCAAGAATCAATTCGCACAGAAACTGATGGAGATTCAAGCCATCAAGTTGCAGCCCAATGACCCGTTTACCTGGGCTTCGGGCTGGAAATCACCTATCTATACTGACAACCGCAAGACGCTGTCGTTCCCACAGCTGCGCTCGTTCGTGAAACTGGAGCTTTGCCACGCCATTCAGGAGAATTTCCCTGAGGCAGAGGCTGTGGCAGGTGTTGCAACAGGCGCCATCGCCCAGGGAGCGCTGGTGGCCGAGGAACTGGGGCTGCCCTACAGCTATGTACGTCCGAAGCCGAAGGATCACGGCATGGGCAATCAGGTGGAAGGCGAGATCAAGAAAGGTGCAAAGGTGGTCGTCGTAGAGGATCTGATCTCTACTGGCGGTTCTTCACTGAAGGCTGTGCAGGCGCTGCGCGACTATGGTGTGGAGGTAATCGGTATGGTGGCATCGTTCACCTATGGTTTTCCTGTGGCTGAAGAGGCATTCAAGGAGGCTGGCGTGAAGCTCATCACGCTGAGCAACTACGAGGCCGTGATCGAGGAAGCCGCCAAGACTGGCTACATCAAGGAAGAGGAAAAGGCCGTTCTCGCCGAATGGCGCAAGAGCCCTTCCACTTGGAAACAATAATATTCAGACAATAGAAAACTATGGGATTATTCGGAAGTGAATCGAAATTCGAGAGTAGCGTGAAGTTCGTGCCTTACTCTCAGCAGGCAGTCTACAACAATATCAGCGACCTGAACAATCTGGAGAAGGTGCGCGACCGCATCCCTGAGGACAAGGTCAGTGACTTTAGTTTCGATCAGGACACCGTGAGCCTTCAGGTGCCTCCGGTGGGTGAGCTCAAGCTCCGCATCTGCGACCGTGAGGAGCCTAAGTGCGTTAAGTTCGAGACCGTTCAGTCGCCCGTACCCTTCAACGTATGGGTTCAGGTGCTGCCCGTCGATGAGAACAACTCGAAGATGAAGGTGACGGTAAAGGCCGAGCTGAACCCGTTTATCAAGAGTATGGTAGAGAAACCGCTTCAGGACGGCGTAGAGAAGATCGCCGATGCCCTGGCACAAGTGCACTACGTCTGAAACTGAGAATTTTTAAGACGGAAGAATAAATAGATGAATATGAAACTTTGGGAGAAGAACTTTGAGATCAATAAGGAGATTGAGCGGTTTACGGTGGGGCGTGACCGCGAGATGGATCTCTATCTGGCGAAATACGATGTACTGGGCTCGATGGCCCATATCACCATGCTCGAGAGTATCGGACTGCTCGAGAAAGACGAACTCACACAGTTGCTGGCAGAGTTGAAGAACATCTACCACTTGGCAGAGCGTGGCGAGTTTGTGATCGAAGACGATGTCGAGGATGTACACTCGCAGGTGGAGATGCTGCTCACCCGTAAGTTGGGGGACATGGGCAAGAAGATCCACTCTGGCCGCAGCCGTAACGACCAGGTTCTCGTAGACCTCAAGCTCTTCACCCGCCATGAGTTGAAAGAGATTGCCGACGAGGTGAAGATCCTCTTCGACGAACTGATTCAGAAGAGCAATCAGTATAAGGATGTGCTCATGCCAGGCTATACCCATCTGCAGATAGCGATGCCCTCCAGCTTCGGACTCTGGTTTGGTGCTTACGCAGAGAGTCTCTGCGACGATATGCTGTTCCTGCAGGCTGCCTACAAGATGACCAACCGCAATCCCCTTGGTTCTGCTGCTGGCTACGGATCATCCTTCCCCCTGAACCGTACGATGACAACGGAACTGCTGGGCTTCGACTCGATGGACTACAATGTGGTCTATGCCCAGATGGGGCGAGGCAAGATGGAGCGCAACGTAGGCTTCGCCATCGCCACCATTGCAGGCACCATCGCCAAGATGGCCTTCGATGCCTGTCTGTTCAACTCTCAGAACTTCTCGTTTGTGAAGCTGCCGAAAGAATGTACCACAGGCTCGTCGATCATGCCCCACAAGAAGAATCCCGATGTCTTCGAGCTCATCCGCGCCAAGTGCAACAAGCTCCAGTCGCTGCCTCAACAGGTGACGCTCATCATGAATAACCTGCCCGTGGGCTACTTCCGCGACCTGCAGATCATCAAGGAAGTCTTTTTGCCAGCCTTTGGCGAACTGAAAGACTGTCTGCAGATGGCAGCTTATATCATCAACAAGATAGAAGTGAACGAGCATATCCTCGACAATCCAATGTACGACCCGATGTTCAGCGTCGAGGAGGTTAACCGTCTGGCAGCCAACGGCATGCCCTTCCGTGATGCCTATAAGAAGGTGGGGCTCGACATCGAGGCAGGCAATTTCAAGGCCGATAAGAACATCCACCATACGCACGAAGGCTCTATCGGCAACCTCTGTAACGACCAGATACAGGCTCTGATGCAGCAGACGCTCGACGGATTCCACTTCGAGCGCATGACAGAGGCAGAACGCAAACTACTGGGACGCTAACAATATATTTGTTCTTATGTTCTTATGTCTTAAAAGAGCGTTAACACTAAATATGTTCTTATGTTCTTATTATCTAAAAAGAACATGGCTATTCCTCTGTCTGATCTTAGCTTCCTGTCAGGCTGAGGCACCTTTTAGCAGAAAATACAGCTGTCAGTTTGTCTTCTCCTACGATCAGCACCCCACCAGTCTGCTGTTCGCAGCAGCGAGGAGTGCAGGCGCCTATGTCTATGTGACGGCATCGGGCGACGGTTCTTCCTCCTTCCGCCATATTTACGTGACTAGCAACGACGGTAAGACGCCTCGCGAGGATAACGTCATCAGTACGGAAATCGAGAAGCGAAGCCCCTGCATCCTCGGAGCCAGCAACAATATCGGCATCATCATCGGCATGACCAACTTCAACGGCCTCTGGGCCTACGACCGCAGCTGCCCGAACTGCACCAATCTGCAGGCACTCGACTGGACTGGCAACCGCCAACAAGTGGCCTGTCCCAAATGCAAGCGTACCTACGATCTGGAAACCGGCAGCATCACCAATGGCGAGCCAGGCGAATCCCTCCTGCGCTATCTCTGCGCCTTCGACGGCTCCCTGCTCCGCGCCTGGAACTGAAAAGCGACCTTTCAGAGTATCTGCATTCTATTAGGGTCTACCGCCTAATTTCTTATACTTCCTGTATTGGAGAAGTTCTGGCGAAGTAGGACTGAATGTAGTCATAGAATCAGGGAAAAATTCTGTGACGTAATAGTATTCACCTTCAGAATTGTTCTCTTTACTGTCACCTTTGAGATAAAAGTGCTGTTCATCATCGATTCCATAGGTACCGAAATGGCGTTCCTTGTACTCACCCCAATAGACTTCCCAACATAGGACTTCACCATTGGATTTGAAGACATAACCAACTCGACTGTCGATTGTCTGACCTGCATACTGCCAGTAGCCCAAGAGCGGACGCAGGGCTGGCTCCACCTGCTCGACATCAAATTCATCATCACTACTGCTACACGCAGTCATCATTCCTCCCAGCAGCGCTATGGCTGCAATAATAAATAGTTTCTTCATAATCAAACAATTAAATCTAACTTTCATATTTGCTCTCTTTTTCTATGGTTCTTTACCTATATAACTGATAAGCCTCCAAAACCCTGCACGATCTCGCTGAAATTTATGTTTTTTTAATCATTCGAAGGGCGCAATGGTTCCAAGCCCCATTGCGCCCACCTATTTGCATTTATGTGTCTATCATGGGACAATTTTCATTTTCTGGAAATCTGCCCTTTGACAGTTGGGGAATAAGTGAAAATGAATTTGGCGACCTCAGACTCTTCCGATTTCCCCCTTCTGATGCTTACTGAATATTCCTCTCCTTCTGTGAGAGGGCCGATGTCGTATCCTAAGTCGTAGGGACAGACACAGTTAGCATTCGATTCCTCTTCTATTTCTTCGATGATGAACGTTTGCCCTTTTTCTATTAATTCCGCATAAATTCTTCCTGGTACACAGTTGAATATTGCGTTATTGTGCGTAATACGTAATAGACCATTCTCTCTTGCTTTGTACTCAATGGTCTCGTCCTCAAACAATCCTCTTGTAGTAGACTTACAGCCTGACACAGAGAAATTCTTGGGTGAAACATATCCATCAACTGGCGAGTCTTTATACCCAGTAACATCTTCACAGGCAATAGCCAAACAAAGGACTGGCGCCGCCAGGAAAGCATTGAAAAACCTACTTTTTACTAAAAAAATCTTCATATCATTCTAATTTTTTTATGCACACTGGGGTCAGGCCCCGATGTTCATTTGATTTTGAAATTGCATTTACAGGTTACCTTGTGAGTATCACTTAACTTGATATCAAACTCAGAATAGTAATCCCCTGCTGCCAATGGCTTGGTTCCGTCAAGTTTGAAATAGGAATATATGTCTGAACTAAGGGTGGTCTCCGACTGATTAAGCCAGGGGCATACATAAACCAGCGAACCGTTTGGCCCCATCAGGAAATGTCCCTCCATTGTTGTGTAAGTTTCACCCTTTTGATTCCACGGAGTTCCCAGATCCTTTTTATCAGAAGCTGAATAAACACGGAAGATATCTCGTCCGATAACGGTAGACTTCGGAGGCAAAACGGCTGTTTTTGTACCATTGTTTCGAATTTCCAATCTGAAGACGATATTCTCACCTTCCTTAAAGGTATAGGTTTCCTCGCCTTTTTCGTTTTGAAGTTGGAATAATACGCTTATATCCTTTGTATCTTCCGTAAATTCCGACCTGACAAAGCAGTAGACTGTAGGGGCTTTGACAGCAACAACAGGATAAATCTCCCTGACAAGGTACATTTCGTCATTTTTGAAGACGCATTCGAATCTGTCATTTCCATCATACGGACCTCCCCAGATTTTGAAGTACACATGTCCAGAAAGTTCCTTGCCTTCTTCTCTCCAATCATTTCCTAACTTATATGTAGACTCCTCATGCATGTCCTCATAGCCTTCGCCAAGAGTGCCATTATAGACGGCTTTCCCATCTGCATCAAATTCCAGAATCGCATATTTGTCTGTAGACTCACCTTCCGCTGTAACACTCTTTTTCATCACCCACTTGCCCAAAATTTTCTGGGCAGCTGCATTCTTGGCAGCCTGCGTCTCTGCCTCATCACTGACGGGATTATCACTATTACATCCTGCTACCATCATTGCTGCAGCCAATAACATGCTTACTATAAAACCATTTCTGTTCATATTCATAAAATCTTTTTCTATTTACATAACTGATGAGATATACAAACCTTGCAAGGAACTAACACATATTCGTGATTTTTAACTAAAATTGTCAAAAGCGCCACCTATCTTTCATGGTGGCACTTCCTTTCTATATTCGTGTATCAATCATGGGATTGTTTATTTTACCACAACTTTCTCGCTCAACACCTTATCGCCAATGGTTATGGGCGCAATGGTTCCAGACCCCATTGCGCCCTCAAGTTTAAATGTCATTTTACCGTGAAATCCTTCCTGCAAACGATTTTACGACCTCCATCTATGGTAATTTCAAACTGTGAATAGTAGTCACCCTTGGGTAAAGGGCTTCGCAGTGTCATTCTCCTGAAAGTTGCATAGGATTCTTTCTGTAGCTCTTCTACTGGGTATTCCTCTATTCCGCCAAGCCATGAATACCTGAAGGTCTTAGGCGTGTCTGTGAAGAAGAATGTCGCGCCAAGTCCCGTCAGGATTGTGTCCCAAGGCTTGCCGAAGTCTTTGCCTGTGACTGAATAGACGTGGAACATGTCTTTTGCCAGCTCTGTAATAGTAGGCATTACAACAACAGAGTCCCTATTATTCTCAATTTTCAGAGAGAACAAGATATCTTCTCCTTCTCGGAAGGATTTTAGTGCTATATTATCCGAGTTGAGAAGCTTGAAATCAATGCTTATCCCGTCATAGTCCTGAGCAGGCGTCGCGTCAAATTCCAGAGCATCATTCTGCCTATCCTCGTTGTCATCACTGCTGCACGAGGATGTAAATACCAATATTCCTGTCAGCAGCAGGAATATGGAAAATAAACCTTTCTTTGTCATGAACTCAATAAATTATTTTTTTAAAATTTTATTCACAAATACATCTTCGCCTATAGTAGTCCGGAAAATGTAGATGCCAGATTCCCATCCCGAAGTCTCAATACTATACTGTGCCCCAGCAATGTTATTACTGAACATCTTCTTTCCTGTAGTTGCATTAGAGACTTCTAATTTCCATGTAATAATGTCATTTAAATCTCTTTTCCCGTCCATATTCTGATGATCTCCATCATAATCTGGATTGGGAATAACTGAAATATTAATCACACCTTCACCAACGTGTACGGATAGAGGATTATAAGATGCACTTGCAAAATTACTGCCTAAACTTATATCATAAGACAGAATACATACTGTCACACCTGACTTCTTAATATGAGCAGTTAATGATGCGCCAGATAATTGATGGTTCGAGGTTGGATAAATCGTACATTGGTTGCCAGACTGGCTTATGCAGAACCTGTCATAATACGAGTCTGTAACATGCCATTCTACCATGTAACCAGAAGGAAGATGATTTACATAGTACGTACTTGGGCCGGTAATGACGGAAGGCCCAATTATTTCCATCGCACGATTTGTGTCAGTAAAAGATACTCCGGAACCATCAGGATCAAGCCAGTCTCTCAAACGTGTAGAACTTGTCCCTCCACCATTCCAAGACATCGAGAATCTGGTAAAATCTATCCACGAAAGAGAAGCCCACCTGCCATAAAACATTCCGACCACTCTTTTTGATGACTCTTCCAAAAACGGTGCACCGCATGACTGCTGATCTATAGTTCCAATAGATAGTTTGGTCTTCATACAAGATGTTTTGACGGAACCTGGAGTCTGGAACTGGGTATCGCTAAATGAAATTTTCATGTAACTATCATTTGAATAGTCTAATGGGTGATGGATAACAGCACCTCCGCTTGGTAAATAAGCATTTTTGTTCCAGCCTAACCATGCAAGATTTGGATTTTGCTTTAAATTGCCATTGATTCTTAATAGTAAGAAACAACTTGTGGCCCATCCCGAACAAAAACTGCATGTGTTATATGTGTAATTTGTTACAGGATTCCCGCTCGCATCCAATCTGTTTCTGAACAAGAACGCACAGTTCTCTGCCCACGTTTTCTCTGCGCTTGTAATTTGACCGTCATCGTTATCGTCCGCCAATCTGTAATCTGTCATAAAATAGGGTTCAAATTTATAGTCTGCGCTTGTTATTAGCGAACCTGTGCAGACTTTTGTCCCACTTGGGCTTAAGACTAAGCCAATAGCATCCGATTCCATCTCATATTCAGGATAATCAACTACGTCAGGGCTTGACAAACCTTCTCTTGCGACACGCTTTGCCGAGCCAAAAACATTCTTGTAACCATGAATAACCCGGCCTATCGTCAAGGAGGACTGTGTACGAACGTTGTCTGGCTCAAATAGAGTTATCGTTACACAATCACCAGCAATAATATCTGTAAGGAAGAACCCGTCATCAGACAGGTCGGCAGATGTTACTGGGCCATAAAGAACAGTACCTTGTTCATTCTCAATATACAGATTAGCCCCTTCAGGCAGAAAGAAGTTAGTGAAAACAAAATTAAGCGAATAGGCTCCATCAGATCCGATTGTAATAGCCCAAAGTCTGCCTCCTTCTACACTTTCCCAATTACCATCATCAAATGTATATGAGACATCGAATCCCTTACCAAAAACCAGAGGCCCGGATATACACCTTTCATCAGTATCTTCTTTTAGAATTTGGCTCACTTCAAAGGCAGGCATTTTTTTGATGTCTTTAAGAACAGATTTCGGTCTTTGATAGCCGTTAACTTGTTCTCCAGGTTCAATGAGATTAGTTTTTACTTGTGCCTGTGAAGAACTCAGCACGAGAAAAAATGAAAATAAAGTGGAATACAGCTTTTTCATACAGCTTTTCTTTTTAAAGTTTTACATATCCTCTATAATAATAGGTGTCGCCAACGAGGCGGATTTCAAAACTACCAGAAAGAGTAGAGGGGAGAATGATCTGAGTTGTTCCAGACGGGAGGAAAGTGGTATAAACCACCTCGTCGTCTTGATCACGCAACTCAAAGGTGTAGTCTTCAGCCAGTGCGGGAAGAGTAAGGACATAATCATCCTGAACGATGTACCAAGGACGTGGAGGCGCGTAGGTTGGACCTTGACTTGCCGCTCCATTGTTAAAGATTTGCATAGGTATTTCCTGTTGATGCCCTGCAAATGCATCTGAATTTAAAGCCCCACCTAAAATTAAGGCTGCCATGAATAATAACTTTTTCATTTTCAACTGATTTAATATTATTACTAATAAAACGTAGAATCACAAATCAGTCGCAAATTTAAATAAGAAAGAATGACACGCAAAAAAAAGATGTTGAAAATGATTTCACAACATCAAATGAAATGAATTAACGATTGGCAGTTATCAAGCAATTTTGCCGATTTCATCGTCAAAATCTTCGTTTCTGCCTTCCCTGTTGAAAATACGTTTTAGAAGACTTTTGCGAATATTCGAAACGTATGAAGGAGTACACTTCTTCAGCCTCGAAATCTCTATCGGCATCAGATGAACACGTATCATCAGACAGACATCATACTCTATGTCTGTTAACGGACGGTCATCTGGATTCACAATTTTGGGGAAATCTGGTATTTCACGTTCAACAAGGGCGCGAAGTTGCTTCCAATCCTCCAAACCTGGTTGTACTGGTGGGTTGGATTTCGCCATTTTCCTTAAGCGAGTGGTTATATCCGCATTCTTTAAGCGATAATCCAAAGCTGCTTTCTTGAAAAGATTGTATTTCTTGGAGAATTGAAGCAGAATAATAATAACGCAGCTGACAACCAAAGCAAGAATCAGCCAAGCCCTTTCTGCCTCTCGCGCCTTTTGCTCTGCGAGCTGTTTTTTATGGTTATAGTTGTAGGATGCCTGAAGTTTCTGGATATTCTGCATTTCAGATAAAGTATAGGCAGAATCATTAAGCTTATAACTTATACTCGCATATTTAGCGATAGAATCTACATTTTTTCTTCTTTCGTAAACTTCCTGAAGGCATTTATTCCCAACAATCTTATTATTCAAATCTTTACCAGATGCTAATTCTTTCATGAATAAAAATTCAGCAGAGTCAAGATTATTAATTGCCAAATAATATCTACCTTTTATACTATAATAGATTTCCCTTCCTTTTTCTATATTACCAAATTCATCGAACAGATTAGACTTCGTTTCATATAAATCGATAAATCTTTTTGCCCTAGCAAAATCGTGCATTTCCAATAATGAAGGAATCGCACTTCCTAAGGTTTGAGCAGCACGTTCAATCCTATTCACCTCCATGAATTTGTCATATGCTCTTTCCCTGATTATGACAACTGAGTCATATATATGCAAGAAATCGTAGGCCTCTCCTTGCTGCGCAAAACACTCAATCGCTTGCAAAGTATCTTTCCCTCTCCATGCATAGTATTCTGCCAAGCGAAGTTCATTGAGTTGGCTACGAGGCTGAATCTGCATGTTAAAGATCACCGCCTTCTGTGCATGGATGCGGCTCAGCACTTTGTAATCGCAATCGGCCGACGTGGTATCTGCACAATCGGCTGCCTCGTTATAGATCTCCAAGGCACGGGGCATCTCGCCCATAAAATAATAGGTGCGCCCGAGCATATAACGGGAGCGCATACGCTCATTGCTCGACCCGTGACGATCGAAATAGTCTACGAGCTCTTCTGCCAGAGAATCATTCAGCAACTCTTTGCCAGCACGGTTAGTGGCCTCCAGCTCTTCCAACAGCTGAAGCATCTGCGCCTTATTGCCCGTACACCCTATCATCAGGCATACAGCAGCTAAGATTCCTATGACTATTCCTTTCGGCATTTGAATTATTGATTCTTTCAGGGTGCAAATATAGTATAAAATCGTTAAACATGCAAGAAAAATGTGGTGGAATCAAAAATTGCCATCTCTAACTCTTCTTGGAGTATTTGTTCCACCCCTTGGGACAACGAATAGTATCTTTTGGAGAATAGAAGCAGGATGATAATGACGCAGCTGACGACCAAAGCAATAATATCAGCAAAATTATACAAAAAAGCGTAACGCAAATTTGTATAATTGGATAATTCTTATTATCTTTGCACACAGAACGTAAGACTTTTAAAGAAAACATCATGATGAAGAATCCATTTCTGACATACGGCTACCATGGCCCAGAGTACTTCTGCGACAGGGCAGAAGAGACCAAGCGCTTGACATCCCTGTTAGTGAATGGTAATCATGTGGCCTTGATGTCACCAAGAAGGATGGGTAAGACCGGCCTTATTTATCATTGCTTTGCCCAACAGGAACTACAGGAAAACTATTATCTGTTTATCGTTGATATCTATGCCACAAAATCGTTGGCCGAACTGACCTATCAGTTAGGACGTTCCATTCTTTCTGTTCTGAAATCGAAAGGACGGAAAAACTGGGAGCGTTTTATCCAAATAGCGGGTTCCCTGCGAACAGGCATCACGCTTGATGCCCTTGGCCAGCCAAGCTGGAACCTCGAGATAGGTGATATACAGACACCAAATATTTCGCTTGACGAGATATTCCAATATCTGAGTGCAGCTGACAAGCCCTGCATTGTGGCTATTGACGAATTCCAGAGCATCACGGACTATCCTGAGCAGAACGTAGAAGCCCTGCTACGCACCTATATCCAGAAATGCAATAACGCATGGTTTATATTCTCTGGCTCCAAGCGCCACATGATGGGCGAGATGTTCTCATCACCTGCCAGACCATTCTATCAGAGCGCATCCACCATCTCATTGAAGCCCATTTCTCTCGATGCTTATTCTGATTTTATTACCAGTCATTTCGAAAACGGAGGCTTCAAGATAGAAAAGGAGGCCATCCGCTATATGTACGAAAAGTTTGAAGGTACCACCTGGTATATCCAAAAGATATGCAATGAACTCTACGCGATGGCTGAGAAGAACCAGCCTTGTGGCATCAAAGAGGTAGATATAGCTATCAATTATGCAGTCGAAGAGAAAGACGATACCTATCAGGACCTAATGGCAAGGCTTTCTGTCAACCAAAAGACCCTGCTCATAGCATTAGCCCGCTCTGGAAGGGACATCAAGCCTACCAGTGGCGACTTTATCAAGAAATACCATCTTTCCTCTGCGAGCAGTGTTCAGAGGAGTTTGGCTGCCCTGCAGGAAAAAGACATCGTCACAAGCAGCGCAGGGAAATACTACATCTATGATTATTTCCTGTATTACTGGCTGAATAAAAGATAAATCGTTTATGCATTAGTTCTGTTTTGGCTGCAAATAACGCCTGGCATAAAAATGGTAGAGCACAATAATGGCCAGCATGGAGAATGCCATGAGGGCCAACAACACAAGGCCATTGACGATACCCCATAGATCAATGGTCTCGCAAGGCACGACAGTCACGATAATCCATTCTGTGTACTTCACGGGAGT
>JAEEGJ010008304.1_pt1 | contig 28773 bp, 20 predicted proteins | sample 8958761 | NCBI WGS metagenome assembly JAEEGJ01 (sample SAMN16246546, study PRJNA631951) | gut metagenome | biome: gut microbiome; feature: rumen; material: RS-attached | host: Bos | place: Iran: Karaj | collected 2018-10
ATGAGCAGGCTGTGCACCGCCACCAACAACTACATTGTCGAGGAAGAAACGTGCAGTACCGCTGAATTGTATTGTAACACTTTCACCCGTACCTGTTATTTCATATTGCTTATTCGTGAACTGCCATGCAGTGAGAGCTTCCCTTGTATTGAATGAAACAGAGTTACTACCACCATTGAATGTAGCATTTGTCAAAGTAACGGTAATTGTTCCGTTCTCTATACTATAATCAGCTGATGACAACCATGGTGCGATGTCAAATGAGAACGATGTTGTTCCATCTAGTGTAAATGAGGGCGAAATTGCTGTACCACCACCAGAGTTACCCACTTTCAAACATCCGTTTCCTGCAGGAGTATTATTTGATGTCGTCCATCCTAATAATTGTAATCGTTCTGGAAGAGCCTTGTAACTTGAACCTGACCCCCACCATATATTGTCAGTTGGATAAGAACCCGTACAATCGTCAAACTTCTCATTCAGCAGCTCTGTCGTTCCTTCCACAGCATCAGAAGGCTCATAGATCTTGAGCGTATAGGTTGCGCTGCTCTCAGAGGTTGTTTCGGTGGCTGGAGCAGTAGCGGTAATTGTAACCGTACCTGCCTTAAGAACATCAATGACGTTGTTGCCGTGGAACTTAACCACACTCTCATCGCTGCTCGTATAAACAAGGTCTCCGCTAAAACCCTCAGCCGTAGCAGCCTGCTTGTTATAATTGTCGCCATAGGTGATTTCTACCACAGACTCTTCGAAGGAAACGGCAGTATCTGCCTTCTTCACCGTAATAGTAACAGATGCCACACCTGCGCGGTATTCATCCGTAGCGGCAGAAGTGACTGTGATTTCTGCTGTTCCCACGGCACCATTCAGTACAATTTCAGAAGTCTCCACATCGAACACAGCCACGTTCTCGTCGGTTGAAGTAGCCGTTACGGTCAAGTTGTTAGGATTATTGAAAGTTGGTGAAACAAAAGCATCAATCTCACCTACGTTAATAGTAACTGACTCTTCACTGAAACTCAGTTCTGCATCCTGTTTCCCATCATCAAGTTTATAAATATCCACAGGTAACTGAGTAGCAGACCCGTAACAGCTGAATATTTGTCCGTTATTTTGCAATACGTTACGGGTATTTGATCCTTGGAAAACCACCGAAGTTGCACCATTAGATATAGTAATCTTTGCCTTGGCATTATCATCTTTATCTGATTTCGTATTCAATTGATTGGCAGAACTGCTTGCCGCATAGAGGTAACCACTGCCAGTATAGAAATACCAGCCATCCATATTGCCCTCCAAGGTTAACACCTGAATATCCCCATTTTTAGGAACAAAAGCTTTTCCACCAGCAATATTCACATCCGTGGCTTTACGATTGGCGTCGTTCTGGGTAGTACTCATTGCCCTCTTATTATTAGTATTCACAATAATAACCTGGTCGCCTTCAGCAAGGTTGTCGGTAGAAGTTACCAATGAATACCAGATACCCTCTTTTGCTTTCACCGTAACAGTACAAGTTGCCGTTTTTCTGCCATCTGTTGTGGTAACGGTAATAATAGCAGGACCAGCGGCGATAGCCGATACAAGTCCGTTCTCATCAACAGTTGCCACATCTTCATCCGAAGATGACCACGAATACTCCTTATTTGTCGCATTCTCAGGAGCGATGGTAGCCGTCAGTTGCAGCGTCTGTCCTACTTCAATTTCGGCCTCGTTAGTATTAAGTGTTATACCCGTCACAGGAATTGCACTTACTGTAATGTCGTATGTCGCAGTCTTTCCACCATAACTTACCGTAACGGTCTTAGTGCCCGGAGTGCTCATATCATAACCAGTGAAAGAAGCGGAACTAGTTACGTCTTGTGAAGAATTATCATCAAAATATGCCATCACCGTCATTCCCGCGTGCGAGAATTCATCGCCAACATTAAACACAGTTGGATAATTACCACTAATCGTAATGCTGGTCAAGTTTGCATCTGTTCCTGAGACCTTCTTGAAGAAAGCTGTAACAGTACTTTTAATGTTACTTTGAGTATTATTAGGGCTTGTAGTGTATGATCTCCAATCTTGGGAATTATATACCCCTATATATCTACCTTGGTTATTATTATATAAATAGATTTTATCTTCATTATTAACATTAACGGTTTTAATTGAAAAGTACTTATTACCATCATTCGTTCCAACTCTTAAGCCATTATTGTTATTTATACAATACATCCAGGTTGATTCATTAACTAAAAACTGGTAACCATTATCAGAGATGTCTACAGTCCACTTAAGATTGTCATCCACTGTACTCGTAATCTCGGATTTTTCACCATTTAATGTCACCGTCACCGCTGACGGTGCTGTAGATGTTCCTTTGTCGTTTGACATTGCACGACCAGAGGTAAGGTCAACTATAACTACGACATCGTTAGTTCTTAAATCACCGGGGGCTGTTTTTACCCACTTGTCTGCTGCAAAAGCATTCCCGATTCCTGTTACTATCATCAATAGTGATAGAAACATAAATTTTAAGTAAAAAAGTTGTTTCATATTCATTGTCCGTTTTTATATTCACAAAGTTTTCATTTTGCAAAGATAGTTGTTTTTGTGATAACTGACAAAACACAGAGACGTTTTTTTAAAATTAAGAGAATTATTTCGAATTTCTTGCATCTCCTGTTTGCGTAACAGAATAGCGGGCAGTCCCCAGCACCATCGTGCAAGGACTGCCCGCTTCACGGTATTCAGTCTATAAAAAAGATTACTCTTCGTCAGCCCAGATGTTGCGGAACTGTACATGAAGCTTCGTGGCCTCCTCGAAATAGTCGGGAGCCTCTGCCACTTCCGGCTCATCGATGTCATCGAACGGCGTCATCTTTGCCAACTGCTCGCCATCGCCTTCCTGGTTCCCATAACTCAGGTCAACCATCGTCTGCTCGGCCACCATTCTAATGGAAGTCACGGCAGGTGTTATATAATTAGTTTTCATATCGTCAAACTTTTATTGTTAATTACTTCTTCAAGAACTTCTTACCGTTCTTAATCACAACACCCTTATAGCCGCGGTCCACGCGCTGACCGTTCAGATTGTACATCTCTGTGCGGTCATCGGTCTCAGCACCTATGCTGCTGATGCCCGTCGTGGCCTCGTCGAACAGATAGAAACTCTTAGCGCCACCTACTGATTGCGCTTCAGCAAACTTTTCATCGAGTGCCAGATAAGCCTTGTGGGCTCCGTTCTCGAAGGCTGCGCCCGTGCTGTTCATCCAATACATTCCCGGTCCGCCCGAGCCGTCCTTAGCCTTGGCCTGCAAAGCATAGTAGTAGTTGCCGCCAGTGGTCATCTCGGCCTCATCGGAACCCTTCAGCATATTGTCAGCATCTTTCGGTTCGGTTGTCGAAGTGACAAGGAATGTGTATTCTCCTGCAGCTCCCTTCAGTACCACGGCTTCACCGGCAGGAATATTCGAGCCGGCCACATATTTCTTGCTCTCGGCCAGTTTGCCGCCGACAACCTTATACGTCTTGGCCGTCACGCCATCGGGCACCTTCAGTGCGCGGTCGCTATAATACAGTGTGGCATAGCCCACAGCCTTGATGGTCAGTGTAACATCCTCCAAGTCAGACTCCACATAGAGCTGTACGGGCTTCTGCGTGCCTGTGTAGCAAGCGAATCTTGGCTGCGAAGAATTATACCTAATATAACGGTCAGGATGATTATCATCAACACTTTCCTTATTATAATTGGTCTGGATAACAGCATTGCCTTTATCGTCGAACGAGATGGTCCATTGTGATCCTAAGACAGTAGCGTCATCTCCCAAATTCAGATAATTTGAGCCGCTACTACCCGAAGTGGGAGTGTTAAAATACAGATACTTGCCAGCCTCGATGCTTGTGGCGAAAGTCCAAGCGCCTTCCTCGCCGCCCAGCGTCAGGATGTTAGCCTCTGTCTCCAACAGCGTCACCCGCTCGTCGCTGATTGTAGCGTCGTTCACATTGAAATGCAAGTTGTAGTATTCGGCAATCACTTTCTGAGCTTCTTCATTCACCAGCACATAGCGTTTGCCGGCCTCCAGCTCGTCGGTCGAGGTAATCTTCCTAAACTTAATCGTCTCAGGTTCTTTCACTGTGATGGTGTAATCCACCGTCTTCGTCACCTCATCCTCGGTATAGCTTACGGTTACCGTCTGCTCACCAGGTGTGGTCATGTCTGGTTCTGAGAAAGTAGCATCTTCTGTAACATCCTTCGTCGACTCATCATCGTAGGTAGCTGTCACCGTTCCACCGAACTCGAACGTACTGCCCACCAAGAACTCCGTCTTCTGACCTTCCACTGCAATAGACTCCAGCTGAGCCCTCGGTGCGGCCTCTTCCAGCGTTACCTCAGCGGTGGTGATTCTGTTGGTACTGGTCTGACCCGTGAAGGTCACTGCCCGCTCAGAACCCGTCCATGTAGCTATCTTATCAGCGGTAAGTTCGTATTCGCCACAATCAGCAGTCAGGTTTTTCGAGTTGCCGCTGGAAATGATAAGCACGATTTTCGTCAGGTCATAACCTGATGGTGCCGTGAACTTCAGCGTAGTACCGTTCAAATATGTACGGATATGATTGTCGTTCAGATAAGAATTCGTTGTACCATTATAATTCACTGTCACGTCACCTACAGCTGTAGTCAGCGTTCCTGTGATATTGTGGGTACCGCTCGAGAATCCCTCTTCTCCTGCAAACACACCTGTGTCAGAGTTGTTCAGGTTACCGATAGCCGTAACCTCGTCAGTAACAGTTACGGTGTTATTGGTAAAGTCAAGAGCGACGGTATAGATTCCTGCTTCCTTCATGCAGAATGTGTTTAAAACCTTGCCAGGAATGAATCCTACTGTTGGAGCATCCTCGCTGAATTCCCATACACGAGTTTCAACTCCACCCTCGTGAACGTTAGACTCAGCTGCTGTCAAGTTGGCGAGTCCGTAGTCGTCGCTTCTTGTGATGAAGAATGCCTCGCCTGCAGTGAATTCCTTCGAAACCTTGAAATTCTCATCAAAGAATATCTCACTCTCCTGGAGGTAATCCGGTGTCAACATATACTTCGTCTCACCCGGTGTCTGTGGAACGACGGTCAGCGTCAGGCTTTCATCAGCGTTTGCTGGCTCGGTAAGGGTGAATACCCATGTGTTAGCCTTCGAGATGTAGAAATTCTTTCCGTTTGGCGAAGTCGGCAGGTTCTCATGGTTCTCCGCAATGATGATTAATTCCGATTGAGCTTCCGCGCTGTGGTATTCATTTCCATTGCTGTCCTTGATGTAGAACTCCACCTGTGCAGGCAGTTCCTTTGCCAGCGTGAGTCCCTCGAACGGAGTCTCTTCTTCGCCAGCCACCAGCGTGTAAGTCAAGGCTGGCTCCCCACCATCCATCTTATAAATCTGGACTGGCAATTGCGAAGCAGAAGCATAGCAGCTGAATATATCATTAGTACTATTATATTGCAGGGTATTTCTGCCACTCGTTCTTTGGAACACCACCGATGTACCATCGCTTGTGATTGTAATCACTGCCTTCGCATTGTCATCCTTCCCGTTTTGTGTCTTCAGGTGATTCGAAGAATTACTTGCCGCATAGATATAGCCACTGCCAGTGTTGAAATACCATCCATTAGAATTACCTTCGAGGGTAAACACCTGAATATCGCTGTTCGAAGGAACAATAGCGTTATTATCGTCATCGAAGTTAACTTCTGTAGCAGCACGATTGTTATTGTTCTGCTGACCCATGGCTTTTCCAGCCTCAGTATTCACGATAATGACTTTGTCGTTAGCCTTGAGGTCGGAAACATTTGTGACCAAAGTATAAGCATCACCGGTCAGTTCTGCCACCGTTATCAGGCACTCGCCCTTCACACCCTCAGCGCCATTGGCAGATGCGGTGATCACGGCTGTACCCTCGGACACTGGTGTCACCAGACCACTTTGGTCAACTGTAGCAACCGACTCGTTGTCCGAGCTCCAGGTCACCGTCTTATCCGTTGCGTTATTTGGCCCCACAGTGGCTGTCAACTGGCTGGTGTTGCCTAAATAGACTGTTACCTCGTCTGGTTCAATCGTGACAGAGCTCGGTGCCACGGAGCTCACCGTGATGGTATATTCCGCAGTCTTTGTCACCTCGCCCTCGGTATAGCTCACGGTCACCGGATAAGTGCCCGCTTCGCTCATATTGTAGCCCGAGAACGTGGCTTCATCAGTAACATCCTTCGTCGATTCATCGTCATAGGTAGCCGTCACCGTTCCTCCGAAGGTGAACGTGTCGCCCACTTCGAACTCCGTTTTCGGGGCTACTGCTGAAATGCTCTGTAACGTACGATTTTTTACAGTGATATTGTAAGTGTCCGTCTTCGTCACGTTGCCCTCAGAATAGCTCACGGTCACTGTTTGGTTGCCCGGCGTGCTCATATCATATCCCGTAAACGTCGCACTACCCGTCACCGCAACTGTCGATCCGCCTTCGTATAATGCCGTCACAGTTCCTCCAAAGGAAAACTCATCGCCCACGAAGAACTCTGTGGTATAATCACTAAGTTGTATGCCTAACAGAGTTCTGGTTGATGCCACTTTCTTGAAGAACTTGGTGATGGTACCTTTAATATTATTATTAATGCTTGTATAGCAACGCCAATCTTGGGCAACGCCGTTTTGAATAAACACACCAAAGTAACGAGATGTTGCTGTGTTAAACAGATAATTTGCGTGATTATTATTGGGATCGGTCACAATATTAAAATTCTTATTAGAATTAGTACCAACCCTCACACCATTATTAGTGTTTGTACAATATAACCAGGTTTCATTATCTTCCTCTACAGATGCATAAAACTGATAAGTGTCACCGCTACGCATTACCGTCCATTGAAGGTTTTTGGCAACCGAACTTGTAATTTGTGTGTTATCCGAACTTAGGGTTACCTTCGTTGCCACAGGGGCATTTGACGCCCCATTGTTGTTTGGCATAGCAACCTCGTCGTTAAGATCAACAATGGCCACAACATCCCCGTCGGCCAAATCGCCAGGATCAGTAGCCACCCATGTGTCCTGGGCTAAAGCTCCGACATTCCCCAACACCACCATCAGCAGTGACAGGAAAATTGATTTAAAATAGAAATGTTTCATATATGGTTTGATTTTTATATTTTTAGACAGCGTAATAGATTCCGAAACAAATATGCTGCAAAAATACAAAATATTTTCAAAGGGCACCCCCTTTTATAGTATAATAAAATATAAAATGGCAGAAAAACAGCGAAGCACCGCACTATTCTCTATTATCTTATCAGTTTCCTTGCCCAGTCAGGAATCTCGTCCGTATAGCGTTTGAATCAATTATCGTCATTGTCCGATGCTATTTCGCCATTCATCGATTTGGGAAGCGACCTCCTGCAAGCGTCTTTTTTTCTCCGCTTCTGCCCTTTCACTCGATTCACGGGCAGACTTAGCCACATCTTCCATAAGAGCCTGCAGCATTTCGTCTGTGGGCTCTTCCTGAGATGTCAGGCGGTAGCTTTTATAAATCTCTGTCATATTATGGTAATTATATCTGCCGCAAAAGTAATCCTTTTTATCGAAACTGCCAAATAATTGTTGATTGAATATCGAAGGGAGAGGGCTGGCTTTTATTCAAATGGCAGAGAAGTCGAGCATTTTGCAGAGCCTATCTTTACTGACTCAAAAGCAATGTAGCTTAGGTTGAATTTATTCTCACAGAATATTTCTTTAGAAATAATCATTCAAGGTATTCGAAATAAAACGGGGTCCGTCCAAACTCATTGGCCGTTCAGCGTTATCTTTGCACTGCATGTTTGCCAGATGCTTGCAATTGCTAACCGAAGAAACGTCAGGAAATTTCCGATTTTTGGGCCGCTGAGAATCGCACGGAAGTCACCAAACGCATGATGGCAGGCAAATATGCGAGTTTTGAGCCGTTATCCGCAAATTACTGATAATGAGACTTTTGGATAAAGGATACCGCTTCCAGACTTCATTTTTTGTTTTTCCGAACGTTATTTGATAGGCTTTTAGACTGTAATTAGGCCCCAATCACAGTCTGAAAGCCTTTTATTTTGACTTCAAATCATTATCTTTTGAACTTCAAAAGCCTATTATTTGCGGTTCAAATCCCTATTTTTTGCTGAAAGGAAACACGTTTTATGCTCATCGGAAGCCAAACATACGCCAGAAAGCCATCAATTCCGCGCTAGTTTTCTTCGGATTGTTGCAGGGAATTTGTCGGAGATTTTGAGCAAACGTACTCCCCGATGACGGGAGAGGAGTACGTAAATGTTTATTTAACTGAACACAAAGGTACAAATCGCTTAATCGAAATTTTGCACTAATTTTACGTCGCTTTGCGCCGTGAAATTAGGCTGCATTCGGAACCAACGGTCATCGGCCACGAAAGTGGGAAAGATAAAAAAACACAATAATTTTTGCTTTTTTCGCTCTCGATTTTGCACTAACTTTACGTCGCTTCGCGCCGTGAAGGTAGGCTGCATTCGGGAAAAATCCAAATAAATTTGGTTTTTCCACTCATTTGCACTACCTTTTGATAAGTTACTCCATCTCGGCATAAAAAATAAACAAGATTTATTTTGTTCTGCTCTCGATTTTTCGTAACTTTGCACCCAAATAAAAAATAAATAATGGAAGAGAACAAGAAATTCAAGCGAACTACCGTGACTTCGGCACTGCCATACGCTAATGGCGGTGTGCATATCGGACACCTGGCCGGCGTGTATGTTCCGGCCGATATCTACGTGCGCTATCTCCGTCTGAAAGGTGAGGATGTGATGTTCGTAGGCGGTTCCGACGAGCACGGCGTGCCCGTGACTATGCGTGCCCGCAAAGAAGGCATTACGCCGCAGGACGTGGTGGACCGCTATCATAAGATGATTAAGGACTCGTTCGAGGAGTTCGGCATTTCGTTCGACGTGTACTCGCGTACCACTTCTAAGACGCACCATAAGTTTGCCAGCGACTTCTTCCGCAAGCTCTACGATGAAGGGAAGCTGGTGGAAGAGACTTCCAAGCAGTACTACGACGAGGAGGCCAAGCAGTTCCTGGCCGACCGCTATATCACCGGCGAATGTCCCCATTGCCACAACGAAGGTGCCTACGGCGACCAGTGCGAGAAATGCGGACGCGACCTTTCGCCCACCGAGCTCATCAATCCGAAGAGTACCATCAGCGGTTCGCAGCCTGTGCTGAAGGAGACCAAGAACTGGTATCTGCCGCTGAACGACTACCAGGAATGGCTGAAGCAGTGGATTCTGGAAGGTCATAAGGAATGGCGCCCGAATGTGTACGGCCAGTGCAAGAGCTGGCTCGACATGGACTTGCAGCCACGCGCCATGACGCGCGACCTGGACTGGGGCATCCCCGTTCCCGTGGAGGGAGCCGAGGGCAAGGTGCTCTATGTGTGGTTCGATGCGCCCATCGGCTATATTTCGAATACTAAGGAACTCTGCGAGAGCAACCCCGAGCGCTGGGGTACCTGGCAGCAGTGGTGGCAGGACGAGGAAACCCGTCTGGTGCACTTCATCGGCAAGGACAACATCGTGTTCCATTGCCTCATCTTCCCCGTGATGATGAAAGCCCACGGCGGCTATATCATGCCCGACAACGTGCCCGCCAACGAGTTCCTGAACCTGGAGAACGACAAGATATCCACCTCGCGCAACTGGGCTATCTGGCTGCACGAATACCTGGTTGACTTCCCCGGAAAGCAGGATGTGTTAAGATATGTATTGACCGCCAATGCGCCCGAGACGAAGGACAACAACTTCATGTGGAAGGATTTCCAGGAGCGCAACAACTCGGAACTGGTGGCCATCTACGGCAACTTCGTGAACCGTGCCCTGCAGCTGACGAAGAAATACTTCAACGGCATCGTTCCCGAGTGCGGCGAACTGCAGGACATCGACCGTCAGGCCATAGAGGAATTCAAGGACGTGAAACAGAAGGTGGAGCAGCTGCTCGACCAGTTCAAGTTCCGCGATGCACTGAAGGAAGCCATGAACCTGGCCCGCATAGGCAACAAATACATCACCGACTGCGAGCCCTGGAAGGTGGCCAAGACCGACATGGAGCGCGTGAAGACCATCCTCAACATCTGCCTGCAGCTGTCGGCCAACCTCAGCATCGCCTTCGAGCCCTTCCTGCCCTTCTCATCGAAGAAGCTGCGCGACATGCTCAACGTGGACACATTCGACTGGGAACAGCTGGGAAGCACCGAAATACTGAAGCCCGGGCATCAGCTGGCTGAGCCTTCGCTGCTGTTCGAGAAGATTGAAGACGACGCCATTCAGGCTCAGCTGGACCGACTGGAGCGCATCCGCAAGGAGAACGAGGCTGCCAACTACAAGGCTGCTCCCGTGAAGGAGAACATTCCTTTCGAGACCTTCGAGAAACTCGATATCCGCGTGGGACTCGTGAAAGACTGCCAGAAAGTGAAGAAGTCGAAAAAGCTACTGCAGTTCACCCTCGACGACGGCAGCGGCCAGGACCGCACCATCTGCTCCGGCATTGCCGCCTTCTACGAGAATCCCGAGCAGCTCATCGGCAAGCGCGTGCTCTTCGTGGCCAACTTCGAGCCCCGCAAGATGATGGGCATCGAGAGTCAGGGCATGATTCTCTCGGCCGTTGACAGCGACGAAAGCCTCAGCGTGGTGACCACCACCAAGGACGTGAAGCCCGGCAGTCAGGTGGGATAGGTATTTGAGTTAAGAGTTAAGAGTTAAGAGTTAAGAATTTAGAATGGGGTCCTATAGTTCAATGGATAGAACAAGTCTCTCCTAAAGATTAGATCCGAGTTCGATTCTCGGTGGGACCACTTCTGAAATACGTAAAAAGCAGACATTCAGACGATTGTGCGTTCTATTTAAGACGGCAACAGTCTGAATGTCTGCTTTTTTATTCCTATACAACTTATTTCACCAGGAACTTGCGCTTCCCGCTGACGTAGATGCCCGGCTTCAGCGGAGCGTCTTTTACTTCGCGGCCTGCCAGGTCGTAGATGGCTTGCGGGTGGTTGTCGGTGGCGGTATTGGCGATTCCCTTTACTGCCGATGATGACGGTCGGGGCCATATCTCGTTGATGCCCTCCATGGCGTAGGTTCCGTAAATAGTCAGGTTCTTACGGTCGATGATGGTCATGGTGCCCTTCATGCCGTTTTGGGTGGTGCTGTTGATGTCCCACGTCATGGGAACAAAGCCGCCCATCTCCTTGCACAGACGGTGCAGCTCGCGATAGTGCGCCTTGATGGAGGCGTTGTGCTTCTCCTGGCTCTCATTGCTCATTCCCGAGAGGTCTCTCCAGTTGGCACCGAATTCGCCGATGACCACGGGATAGCCTTTATCGATGAAGTTGGTCTTCATCATCTGCAGCTGCTTCTTCATGTCGCTCTCTTCACCCCAAGTGGCATTGTGCTTCGAGGGGGAATAGTGGTTGCCGCTGCCCCAATAGAAGAACATGTTGCCCCACGACTCGTCTTTTTCCATGCCCCAAAACTGCCAGGGGTTGTAGTAATGCACCTCGACGGCCAGCTTGTTTTCAACCACATCGGAAGGCATGCGGCCTGTCATGAAGTTGCAGGTATGCTCGATATTGGTGGACGGTCCCTGCACCACCAGCACTCGGCGCGCATTGTTGCCACCCGTGGCACGCACGGCATCTACGAAAGCCTGGTTGTATTGAATCAGGTTGTTGGTGGCTGCCTGGTTGTCGGCATTAGGTTCGTTCAGGCCGGCAAAGAGCAGGTGCTCGTCGTAGTCCTTGAACGCGTTGGCAATCTGCGTCCAGAGTGTTTTCAGTATTTCCTTGTTCTTGGCAATGGTGGCAGCATCGCTGTCCTTGATGTGCTCTTCCAGCCATCCGCCGTCCCAGTGGTCGTTCAGCACGACGTACATGCCGTCGTTGATGCAATAGTCCACCACTTCCTTCACGCGGTTCATCCACGCCTGGTCGATGGTGTAGGTGCTGGCGTTGCTGATATGGCCGAAGGCCCAGGCGCAGGGGATGCGCACCGAACGGAATCCCAGCGATTTCATATAGTCGATGACGGCTTGCGTGGTACGGGTTCCCTGCCAGCCGGTCTCAGTGTTCAGTCCACCCTTGTTGTTCCACAGGGCGGCACCCGTCCAACTGGTTGTTGCCTCGAGGGTGTTACCCAGGTTAATGCCGGGCGACATCTCGCCGATAATCTCGCTGGCCGTCTTGTCGAGCCCGCTTTGAGCCCACAGACTGATGGTCATTGCCATGACTGTGGCCAGAGTTAATAGTCTTTTCATTCGTTTTTCGTTTTATTCAGGTTGTTGCTTTCAGTTTCCGGATTATTCTGCACCAGGCGCCGGTTCTTCGGCCTTGGGTTCAGGTGCCTTCGCAGGCTGAGGTTCCGGCGCAGGGTTTTCCTTTGGCTCCTGTGCCTCGGTTGCTGCCTTGGGCTGCGGACTTGCCGGAGCAGTTTCGGCTGCCTTCTTCGGCTTTGCGGCTGAGCGCGCATAGAACCCGTTGGGCTGGTTGAGGAACCTGACGTATTTGTTGCATATCTTGTTGGAATAGGCGTTGAAGATGTTGTTGGCAAAGAGAATGTCGGTAATCTTGTTCTCCCTGACATAGTCTTTCATGTTCTTGGCGAAATAGCGGAAATCTACGACGTGGATTTCTTCGAAGGAATAGAACAGATAGCCGGGCAGGGCATTGCCGAAGCTGTCTTTCAGGATGAGCACGCGCCGGTGGTTGGTCTGCGACGTGCGCACACAGGCGATGCGGGTGTCGCCGCCCATGAAGGTGCAATAGGCTCCGCCGCTGCCGTCTTTGTATTTATAGAAGAAGATGCTCTTGTAGGGTTTCTTCTCGGCGGTAATCTCGTAGTTGGCGTTGATAACGTAGTCGGTGTAGGTGGTCGTGTATTCAACGCCCTGAGGCACATAATACACGAAATCTTCGGGTGCGTTCTTCAGGGCTATGTCCTGGGAATAGCCGTACATGCTGCCCACGAAACGGTGGACGACCTTGCGCTCGTAGGAGCTGAGCTGCTTGAAGGGAACGCCGGCCACGCGGGCAAACTGCTCGGCGGCGTAGAAAGCACCCAGGGGCGCCCAGTGATGGTCGGTGCGCAGGAAGATATCCTCGGCAGCATGTTTGCCGAGCGCGGTGTAAACGTCGACGGCATGGACGTCGGGCAACAAATGGCTGTAGATGTTGCGGATGGTGGGCTGTTCGGGATTCGAGCTGCGGCGGGCTTTCTCAGGACAGTAGAAATCCACGGCGGTGGGAATCACCATACAGTAGACGTTGACCGAAGAGCCGAACGCGCGCTTGTATTCGTTGGCCGCTTCAGCATACTGCACGCCTCCTTTGGAACTGCCGCCATAGGCCATCAGCGCCCTTACGTTCGGTCCGCTGCCCACGATGATGATGCCCTTGTTGGCTATCTTGGCCTTCTCGTCGGCCGTCAGGTTGTTGTGATATTCCTCTACGTCGCGCTCTTTCATCTCTAGGTCGTCGGTATCTTCGCCTTCCTCCACGGGACCCGCAGCGGCATGGAAAGTGACGTTTTCCTCGCCCAGCACAACGCGAAGCAGGTCTTTCTCCTTCATGCTGAGCTGCATGAAGCGGTCGCGGAAAGGCTCGCTGTCGCTATACCACGAGTTGATGCTGGTGGTGAAGGCCCCGCTGAACAGGCTGTCGAGCGAGAACTCGGGGAAACGGGCCAGTTCGCGCTTCTCCAACGGGGAGTAGGCGCTGCGCGGGAACAGATTGAGCACCAGCGCAAAGGCTGCAAACAGCAACGTGACCAGTACGATGTATATCTTGTTCTGAACCATCAGTCGGGCAATGTATCTTACCTTATATTATTTATTAAGCATGTTGATGAAATAGCGGGTGGTGGTGGGCGCATAGGCATGCTGCAGATTGTTCACGAACAGTAGGTCGGTGATGCCTTTCTCACGCGCATAGGCAACTATATTTTTCTGGAAGTAGCGGAAGTCGACCACGTAGATATCCTCGAACGACTGGAACAGATAGCCGGGCACGGCATTGCCGTAACTGTCCTTGATAATCATCAGCCGGCGGCCGTTTTCGGTGGCGGTGTGCACATGGGTGGTGCGGGTGTCGCCGCCCATGAAGGTGCAGTAGGCCTGTGCGCTACCGTCTTTATAGCTGAGGAAGAACGGCCCTTCGAAGGGCTCGGTGAGTCCTGTCACAACGCGCCCCTTGCCCAGATTGTGACCCACATAGGTGGTGACGTAGTTGGAGTCGGCGGGCACGTGGTAGATGAATTCCTCGGGGTCTTGCTTTACCGACGGGTCGCCGGAGAACTTCGACATGGTTCCCACGAAGTTATGCACCACGCGCTGTTCGTAGTGGCTCAGGTCGAAGAAAGGCACTTCGGCAGCCTGGGCAAAGGCTTCGGCACAGTAGTAGGCGCCGAGGGGCAGCCAGTGGTGGTCGGTGCGGGCATAGATTTCCTCGCCCACATGGTTTTTCAGCACGCTGTAGGCATCAATGACGGTAATCTCAGGACTGAACTGCCGGTTGATATTCTCGATGACGGGCTTCTCGCGGTTGCTCCATGAAGCGCATTCCGGCGGACAGTAGAACTCCACCGCGGTGGGGATGAGCATGCTGTAGATGTGCACGTCGGGACCGAGCGCCTTCTGGTAGCGGTTCAGTGCTCCGGCATAGTCGCCGCCGCCAGTCACCACACCACGGAAGGGTTCCATGGCGCGCACATGTCCGCCACGGCGGGTGATGATGATGCCGTTCTTGGCCTGGCGGGCAATCTGCGCCGTAGTCTCGAAGGGCAGCAGGCAAAGAAGGGCGGCCAGAAGGATGGGGATGCTCCTACGTTGCGACCGCAGAACACCTGACATTATTTGGGGTTGTTTCATTATCTTTCTCATTTTTCTTGTTTTTTCTATTTCCCCCCTCCCATTGGGAGAGGCCGGGGGTGGGCCTTAAAATCTTGTATATATAAATGCGTTATTGGTGGCACCTACCAGCAGGGCTACACTGACCAGCAGCAGCACGGCAGAAACCGAGAGACGGGTGAGCAACACCAGGTTTTTCTTCAGCGTGGTCTGGCGGCGGAAAACGCGGTGGAAGAGTCGGGCCACCGTGTCGTAGACCGGCAGACAGAATACGATGCCAACCACCCACAGCCAGAAATTGTCGAGCAGGGCGCTTTCCACCGTGAAGTCGTGGAGCGTGGCGGCCTGTCCGAAACCTATTTCAAAGAAGCGGGTCATCTTGCCGAAATCGTCGAAATAGAAGATGCCCCAGCCGATGATCACCAGCAGCATGCTGTAGCAATGGAGCAGCACCGAGGGGATGAAGCGCTTGATTTTCAGCAGCGTGTATTTCTCAAGCGTCACGATAATGCCGAAATATACACCCCAGATGATGAAGTTCCAGCTGGCTCCGTGCCACATACCCGTCAGGAACCACACCACGAAGATGTTCAGTGCCTGATGACGGCGGTTGCCGCCCATCGGGATATACACGTAGTCGCGGAAGAAGCTGCCCAGCGAGATGTGCCAGCGCCGCCAGAACTCGGTGATGGTGCGGCAGCAATAGGGATGCGTGAAGTTCTCGGCGAAGTGGAATCCCATGCAGCGACCCAGTCCGATGGCCATGTCGCTGTAGCCCGAGAAGTCGAAGAAAATCTGCAGCGTGAAGGCGGCAATGCCCACCCAGGCGCCTGTGGTGGACAGGTTGTCGAGGTTGTTGGCCAGGAACTGGTCGGAGATTTCCGACAGCTGGTTGGCCAGTATTACCTTCTTGCCCAGTCCGATAAGGAAACGGTAGGAACCCTCCACAAAGTCGTAGGGTGTCACCCGGCGGTCTTTTATCTCAAGCGCCACAATCTCGTAGCGCACAATAGGACCGGCAATGAGCTGCGGGAACATCGAGATGTAGAGCAGCAGGTTCACGAACCGCCGCTGCACGGGAGCCTCGCGGCGGTAGATGTCGACCAGGTACGAGATGGACTGGAAGGTATAGAAACTGATGCCGATGGGCAGCGAGATCTTCGGTATGGGCACCGTCAGACCGGCGTCGCAAAGGGTTTGCGCAAAGAAACCGGCATACTTGAATGTGCCGAGAATAAGCAGGTTCACGGCGATTCCCACGGCCAGGGCTGCCTTGCGGTGGTTTTCCTGACTGTCGATAATCCGGCCGGCCAGATAGTTGACCACCACGCTGCCCAGCATCAGGAATACATACACGGGTTCGCCCCAGGCATAGAATATCAGCGAGAAGGTCACCAGCACGGCGTTGCGTGCCCCTGTGGCGGGCTGCTCTTCCGTTCCCAGCCACTTCTTGTCAATCAGCCATGCCGACATATAGCACAGCAGGAATACCGGCAGAAAGACGAAGATGAAAAACAAATCAGAAAAGACCATGCCTGTTATTTAGCCTTTAAAAGTTCTCCGAGGGCTGAAACAATGCATCGGCCACAGCGTTTGGCACCCTCCACGCTGGTGTGGGTACCGTCGGTAGTATATCGTTTTGTCTTGTTTTCGGAAGCACTGGTGATGCCCGAGAGACGGTCGAGGCGTATCACGCCGATTTTCATCTGGCGGGCGCAGTCCTCAATCGTCTGGTTGACGGCGTTAAGATGGCGGGCCGCCTGAACCGACTGCAGCGGTGCAATCAGCACAATCTTGGCCTGCGGGAAGCAGCGTTTCAGCAACTCGCAGTTGTAGCGGATGCTTTCGGCAAGTGTCAGCATTGCTGAAGGCTGTTTGCTGACAGGAGACTCGCTGTCGGCAAAGACCTGTTGGGCAGTTTTTTCCAGGGCATGCGGCCGCTTGTCGAGGAACCATGCGTCGTTGGTTCCCGCCATGATGATGATGAGCTGGGGCGACTGTTGGCGGCCGCGGCCTACGGCATCGTCGAGCCGCACCACCTGGTTGTAGATTACATTGTCGTCGCCCAGCGTCTGAATGTTTTGCTGAATGTTGCGGCGAGTGTTGGGCGTATTGGTCCATGTGGCGCCGCTGCGGGCATAACTGCGGCAGCTTGCCGGTTTGAAGTAATCCACAAACCACTTGTTCCATCCCTGTGGCTTGGTGCAGTCGTCGCCGCCTATCCATGAGTTGGAATCGCCCAGGATGGCGACATGCATTGTGGGATGACTCTCGGTAACCCATGCCGGGGTGAATCCTTCCTGAACGGTGTTCTCGAAGTCAATCTCGGGAAGTTCTTCCGGGTCGTCCATCTTGAAGGGAACGCCCTTGTTGGGCTTGTAGGGTGTCACCACTACCGAGCCGACGCCTTGCGATATCATGCCTATCTTGCGGGCAGCCGCATAGGAAAGGTCGATGATGCGTCCCTTGATGAAAGGCCCACGGTCGACCACTTTCACCACCACCTCCTGACCATTCGAGATGTTGGTGACTTTCAGCAAAGTGCCGAAAGGATATTTGCGGTGGGCACAGAACATGCTGTCGCTATGGAACCGCCGTCCGCTGCTTGTGTAGGCACCGGTTGTCTTGCGCGAATAATAAGATGCCTTACCCCTTTCCTGCGCCCATGCAACGTCCGTTGCCAACAGGCAGCAGACGAAAAGCAGTCCCATCGTGAGTGGCAGGGAATGCCGTAAATGTTGGAAGTTGCAGATTTTCAAGCGCATAATGTGCCGCAAAATTACACATTATTTTATATAGGAGCAACTTATGCAATTTCTTTTTTAATTTTTTTGCATATATACACTATTGCCGCTTACTGCGCTGTAGCAGGTGTAATGTCGGCCACCACGTATTCCGAGCAGGTGCCGATGCGGAATTTTCCGCCCCAAAGACCGATGCCCGAAGAGACGTAATAGTTGGTGTTGCCGCGCTGATGCTGACCGAAAGCGCATTCGTAGATGGATTCCGTAATCCACGAAACGGGCCAAATCTGTCCGTGGTGGGTGTGTCCGCTCAGTTGGAAGTCCACCCCGCTCTGCTCGGCATCCTGCAGATTGTAGGGCTGGTGATCTAGCAGGATGATGTATTTCTTGGGGTCGATATTGGCCGTCAGGGCCTTCACGGCCTTCCGTTTGAAATTCATTCGGTCGAAGCGTCCCACAATGGCGAGGTCGCCCGTCAGCAGCACCTCGTCCTTCAGCAGTCGGATGCCGGCCTTTTCGTAGAAACTCAGCGAATTGGGCAGTCCTGCGTAGTATTCGTGATTACCCAGGCAGGCCACCACGGGTGCTTTCAGCAGTCGGAATTCCTCCCACATCTTTTGCTCCTCCAACGGACGTAAACTGCGGTCGATGATGTCGCCGGCAATCAGAATGAGGTCGGGCTTTTCAGCGTTGATCAGTTCAACCCACCGGTGCAGTTCCTCGCGACGGTTGTGATAGCCCAGATGCAGGTCGCTCATCATCACGATGCGCACGGGTTTTGTGAGGTTTTTTGTGGTTGTCAGCGTCAGCGGCTGCCGCACTTTATGCTGGTAGTGCAGGTTGCCGTAGATGAAAATTACCAGCATGATGCCCGTCACGAAGGCTGTTCCCGTCCAACTGCTTTTCAGGAAAGTTGGGGGAACGAGATGGCAGAGCCGTCCCAAGTCGAGCACGAGGAAGAGCATGAATAAATAGAGCAGGATGATAAGCGACGACGTGCCCACTTCGTAAACGGCGGTGGCCAGCGGCATCGGCATCTCGTCGAGCCGGCGGCCGAACCCGATGAAAAGCAGTAAGAATGAGGCCGCCATGAGTACGACAACCGCCCACCGCCACCATGCTGACAGCGGTAATATCTGATAAACGTGCCATAGCACATAACCGCAAGCCAACAGCGGCAACAGCATAAAAATCAACCAACCCATTTTCATTCCATTTTATTATTTTTCATCTTTGGCGGTCAAAGTTACAAAAAAATAGTCCAAATCACAAAATTATAAAGAATTATTGCTATATTTGCAGCGTAATTAGTGAAACTATTAACCTTTAAAACCCAATCGTCATGCTAGGAGCAATAATTGGAGACATCGTAGGCAGCCGTTTCGAATTCGGACCTGCTCCCCAGAAAGGATTCAAACTTTTTACCGATGAGTGTGATTTTACTGACGACACCATCTGTACGATTGCCGTGGCAGATGCTATCATGAACGGGCGCGACTACGGAGAGTCGTTGCACGACTGGTGCCGCCGCTATCCGAACCCCATGGGCGGCTATGGCGGACGCTTCTATCAGTGGGTCAACTCCGACCAGCCCAAGCCCTACGGCTCTTTCGGCAACGGAGCTGCCATGCGCGTGAGTCCTGTGGCCTGGCTGTTCAACGACTACAACGAGGTGAAGGAGCAGTCGCGCCTGACAGCAAGTCCCACGCACAACCACCCCGAGGGACTGAAGGGTGCCGAGTGCATTGCCACGCTTACCTATTGGCTGCGCACATGCAGAATCACCAAAGACGACGTGGAAGCCAAGACTTGGAAAATGTGGGGTTATGAGATTCCCACCATCAGGGAAATAAATAAGATAGGGTCGGAGAATCATTTCGACGGTACCTGCATGGAGACGGTGCCGATGGCCATTCGCTGTTTCCTGGAAAGCCAGAATTTCGAGGAGGCCATTCGCTATGCCGTGATGGCCGACGGCGATACCGATACGAAGGCTGCCATCACGGGAACACTGGCCGAAGCCTTCTATGAAACTCCGATGGAACTGATAAGCAAGGCGCTGAGCTATCTGCCCGACGACATGCTTGCCATCGTGAACCAGTATTTAGGCTGTCTGAGCGATAAGGTTTAAGGCCTTTGCGCCCTTGCAAAGCGCCACTGCCCGAACTGGTCTTTTCGCATCTCTATGCCAAAATAGCCCATTTCATCGAGCATTTTTTCCAGCACTTCGTGGTAGAGGGGGTTGATTTCGAAATACAGCCAACCGCCCGCTACGAGTGCCGACTTGCCGTATTGTGCTATGGCACGGTAGAAAAGCAAGGGGTCGTTGTCGGGAACAAAAAGGGCCTGATGTGGTTCATGGTCGAGCACATGTGCTTCCATGGCTGTCGCCTCCTGTTTGCAGATATATGGCGGGTTGGAGATGATGATATTGAGTGAAGAATGAAGAGTGAAGAGTGAAGAATCTTCAGTGGGCTCATTTAGTGCATCTACTTGTCTGAAATGGACTTGGGCATTTAAGGATTCTGCATTCTGACGTGCAATATTCAAGGCTTTTTCCGAGATGTCCCAGGCTTCCACTTTGGCATAGGGCATATCCAAAGCTAAGGTGATGGCAATGCATCCACTACCCGTTCCTATATCCAATAAAGAGTAATCTCTCTCCTCTCTCCTCTTTCCACTTTCCTCTTCCTCCACCCACTGGCACAGTTCATAAGTTTCCGGACGCGGAACCAATACGGCGGGAGACACTTTGAATATTCTTCCGCCGAATTCTGCCTTACCGATAACATACTGCACGGGCTCTCCGTTGAGCAACCGCCGCCGATTTTCCTCCATTTCATCGGCAGGAAGCCGCTCTGTGCCCCCGCTAAGAATGTCGGTCATGGAAAGGTTGTAGCCCACCTCCAGCAGGTAGCGCGCCACAGCCTTTGCCTCGGACTCGGTGTAGCGTGATGTGAGTGACTGCCACAGTTCGCGGTAGGTCATAGGAAATTAAAGAAGAAATAGGCTCCGGCCCGCCGGCGGTCCACTCCCTGCGCCTTGCCGATGGTGTTGCCGCTGGCATTGCGGATGGTGCCGTCGCTCTCCACCTTGCCCAGCCGGTTGCCGCTCTTGTCGCGCACGGTGCCGTCGCTTTCAATCTTGCCGATGCTGTTGCCGCTCCTGTCGCGCACGTAACCGTTGCCGTCGATTTTCCCTATGGTGTTACCGCTTGAATTGCGTATATCGCCGCTGGCAGTGATTTGACCGATGCGGTTGCTGCTCTTGTCGCGCACGGTGCCGTCGCTCTCAATCTTGCCTATGCTGTTGCCGCTTTTGTCGCGCAGGGTCTGGGCATTCACGCCTGTGGTGCAGGCGATGAGTGCTACAGCCATCATTAATAGTCTGAAATATTTCATAGCCGTTGGATTTTGAATGTTACTCGCTGCAAAGATAAGGAAAAAGCCTTGAAAAAGCAAGCCTGCCGGACGTTTTTATTCCGCAGCCTGTTCTATTTTCCACATGAAATAGCCGAGAACACCCACGAGCAGAATCGTGAACCCGATGCCCAGCACGGTTCCTGAGGTCCCGCTCATCAGCTCTTTGTTGGCAAAGAATGCGGGGAACAGTGAGATGATGATGCTGGCCACCCGGCCAGACCTTGACTTCAGCTCCAGCTGCCGGTAGTTCTTGATGGTGACGGGCATGTTAATCCATTTAGGCCAGTAGGCGATTAACATACACACGACTGCGGCAGCGAACAGCGTGGCTGCAATGGTCATCACGCCGCTGTCGCCATGGGTATGCCTGTACAGAAAGATAGTCTCGATGAGGATAATGACGGCAAGCACGACTTCGAAAATCGTGCTTTCCTTCGTGCGCGGCATCCGAATGTTGTCAAGGTTGTTATTCTGCATGGTCGTCTTTCTTTTTCATTCGTTTATGTTTTTTCAGGGCTTCATTGATAATCCATTGCAGCTGACCGTTGGTGCTGCGGAACTCGTCCGCAGCCCAACGCTCAATGGCATCCATCGTATCAGCGTCGATACGAAGTACGAAGCTCTTGGTTTTCTTATCTTCTTTTGGCATTGAAAACCGATTTTATCTTTTCATTAATAGAGTGAACTGGTGTTGACCACCGGCTGGGCATTGTCTTCGCCGCAGAGCACCACGAGCAGGTTGCTCACCATGGCGGCCTTGCGCTCCTCGTCGAGGTCCACCACGCCTTCGCTCTTCAGTTTGTCGAGTGCCATCTTCACCATCGACACGGCACCCTCTACAATCTTCTCGCGGGCTGAGATGATGGCCGAAGCCTGCTGGCGGCGCAGCATCACGGCAGCAATCTCGGGGGCATAGGCCAGGTAGTTGATGCGGGCCTCGATGACCTCGATGCCTGCCAGGGCCAGACGCTCATCTATACGCTCCTCCAATTCCTTGTTCACTTCGTCCGAACCGTCGCGAAGCGTGATGTCGCTCTCGTTCTCCTCGTTGTCGTAGGCATACTGTCCGGCCACCTGGCGCAAGGCGGCATCGCTCTGCACACGCACGAACTGTTCAAGTGCCTTCATCAGTCCCTTGGTGTTGGAACCTACAGTGCTGGGGCTGGCGGCCATCGTCTGGGAGTCCACCTCGAAGAGTGCCTTGTAGGTGTCCTTCAGTTTCCACACAAGCACAAGTCCGATCATCACTGGATTGCCGGTTTTGTCGTTCACCTTGATGGGTTCGGCGTCGAGGTTGCGGGCACGGAGTGATACCTTTTTAGTGCTGTAGAACGGATTGATCCAGAAAAATCCCGTCCGTGAGAAGGTGCCGCTGTACTTTCCGAACCAGGTGGTCACATTGGCCTCGTTGGGTTCCAGCATGATCAGGCCGCACCACATGATGATGCTGACAATAAGCAGCAGAAGACTGCCGAAAAGCATCCAGCCGCCATAAAGACCGTCGCTCTCGTCGAGCTGGATAATGCTGAGCACGATGCCCACGATAGACAGCACCGAAAGTGCAAGGTTAACAAACAGCATCAAGAAGCCGTTCATTACTATTCCCTTAAACTGAAATTCTTTTGTTTCCATAATCGTAATTTTAAAGTGATATCATTTTGATATTGCAAAGATATATCATTCTAAAATTATTTTCCAAATTTTTCCGCTTGATTTAAAGATAATTAACGGAAAATTCGTACCTTCGCAGCAGAATTACTCAAAAACAATAGAAATCTACAATGAAACAAACGAAAATCGTGCTGCTTGTGATGCTGTTGGCAATGGTTTGCCTGTCGGCTAAGGGCATCCAAAGAAAGAAGTTCAATTTCAACAGCGAGTGGCGCCTCTGCGTGGGCGATTTCCCCGAGGCCTCCAACCCCGGCTACGACGACAGCCAGTGGCTGCGGGTGACGCTGCCCTATGCCTTCAACGGCGACGAGGCTTTCCGCAAGGATATCGTCGACCTGACCGACACCATCAGCTGGTACCGCAAGAAGTTCATTGCCACAAGTGATATGCTGGAAGGAAAGGTCTTCGTGGAGTTCGAGGGTGTCCGTCAGGGAGCCGATTTCTATATCAACGGTCATCACCTGGGCTATAGCGAGAACGGCGTGATGGCCTGCGGCTTCGACCTTACACCTTATATTATAAAAGGAGAGAACACGATGGCCGTGCGCTGCGACAATTCGTGGACCTACCGTTCGCGCCAGTACGAGAGCCGCTACCAGTGGAACGACCGCAATTTCAATGCCAACTACGGCGGCATTCCCAAGAATGTCTGGCTGCATGTCACCGGAAAACTCTACCAGACGCTGCCGCTCTACAGTAATCTTGGAACCACCGGAACCTACGTTTATGCCACCGATTTCGATATTGCGGCGCGGTCGGCTGTGGTGCATGTAGAGAGTCAGGTACGCAATGAGGACAGTCGCGAGCGTTCGTTCCGCCTTTTTGCCAAGGTGCTGAACGCCGACAACTACGTGTCGGCTATCATTCCCGGCGAGCGCGTGACGCTACAGCCCGGCGAAACCAGAAACGTCACCATACAGAGGAAACTCGAGGGGCTGCACTTCTGGTCGTGGGGCTATGGCTATCTGTACACCGTCAAGACCTATCTGGCCGAGGACGGTGCCGATGCCCGTCCTATGGACCTTAACGCAGAGAACGATCAGGTGGTCACGCGCACCGGTTTCCGCAAGACACGATTCGCCGAGGGAAAGATATGGCTGAACGACCGCGTGCTGATGATGCACGGCTATGCGCAGCGCACGTCGAATGAATGGCCGGGCGTGGGACTTTCCGTTCCGGCGTGGCTCAGCGACTATTCCAACGGACTGATGGTGAAGTCGAACGGCAATCTGGTCAGATGGATGCACGTCACGCCCTGGAAGCAGGACATCGAGTCGTGCGACCGTGTCGGACTGATTCAGGCCATGCCTGCCGGCGATGCCGAAAAGGACGTTGAAGGACCGCGATGGCAGCAGCGCAAGGACCTGATGCGCGATGCCATCATCTACAACCGCAACAATCCCAGCATCTTGTTCTACGAGAGTGGCAACGAGAGCATCAGCCGTGAGCACATGCTCGAGATGAAAGCACTGCGCGACCAATATGATCCCTATGGCGGCCGGGCCATCGGTTCGCGTGAGATGCTCGACATCAACGAGGCGGAGTATGGCGGCGAGATGCTGTATATCAACAAGTCGAAGAAGCATCCCATGTGGGCCATGGAGTATTGTCGCGACGAGGGACTGCGGAAATACTGGGACGAATATTCTTATCCCTACCACAAGGAGGGCGACGGACCGCTCTATCGCGGTAAGCCTGCCACCGACTACAACCACAACATGGACGCATTTGCCGTGGAAATGGTGCGCCGCTGGTACGACTACTGGATGGAGCGTCCCGGCACGGGAACCCGCGTCAGCAGCGGCGGCGTGAAGATTGTGTTCTCTGATACCAACACGCATCATCGGGGCGAGTCCAACTTCCGCATGAGTGGCGTCACCGATGCGATGCGCATTCCCAAGGATGCCTTCTTCGTCCATCAGGTGATGTGGAACGGATGGGTGGATAATGAGTCGCAGCAGACCTATATCATCGGACACTGGAACTACGAAGCCGGCACCCAGAAACCCGTCTATGTGGTTTCCACGGCCGACGAGGTGGAACTCTTCCTGAACGGAAAATCGCTGGGCAAGGGCACGCGCAGCTATCACTATCTGCACACGTTCGAACAGGTGGACTTCGAGCCCGGCACGCTGCTGGCCGTTGGGTCTGACGGCAGCCGGTATCAGCTGGAAACCGCCGGTGCCCCCACTCAGCTGAAACTGACCGCTATCGAGAATCCCGAAGGAACGAAGGCAGACGGTGCCGACATGGTGCTTTTCCAGGTGGAAGTGCTCGACGCACAGGGCCGCCGCTGTCCGATCGACGACCGCATGATTCATTTCAGCATGTGGGGCGACGGGCACTGGATAGGCGGTCTGGCCACTCGCAACAACAAGGAGATGCAGCAACCCGACGATAACCGTCCCGACGGACTGCTGGACGCTGCCGCCACGAAGAATGTTTCCGACAATTACGTGGGGGCTTACAGCCTGCCGGTGGAATGCGGAGTGAACAGGGTGCTGGTGCGCTCCACGGTGAATGCCGGCGAAATCCGTCTGTCGGCCTACGCCGAAGGAGTGAAACCGGCCTATCTTACCGTGAAGACCAGTCCCGTGGAAGTGAAGGACGGACTGTCGGAATATCTGCCACAGCTCACGCTGAAGCCTTCGCCCGCCCGTGGTGCCACGCCCACCACGCCTTCTTATACCGAGCATTTTGCGGGTGTTGACATTGCCAGTGCCACGGCCGGATACGATGAAGGACATGCCTCCAACAGTTTCGACGATAACGAACTCTCGGAATGGAAGAACGACGGACGGCTGTCAACGGCCTGGATTACCTACCGGCTGGCACGCAAGGCCGTGGTTTCCGACATCTGTCTGAAACTGACGGGATGGCGGTTGCGCAGCTATCCGCTGGATATTTATGCCGGAAAGAAACTCATCTGGAGCGGTGAGACGGAAAGAAGTCTGGGGTATGTACACCTGAAACCCGCCAAACCCGTGGCTACCAACGAGATAACCATCCGATTGAAAGGTGCCGGCAAGGACAAGGATGCCTTTGGCGGTATCGTGGAGGTGGCCGAGCCTGCCGCAGGCGAACTCGACCTCTTCAAGGCCAAGAACGGTGGCGACACCAAGAGCGAGCTACGCATTGTGGAGGCAGAGTTCCTGGAGCGTGTGAAGTAGTTATTTCGCTTTCGGGCAGCGACTGCGGATATAATCTAGCACGAAGTCGAAGTCCTCGGGGGTGGTATATATCTGGTTCTTGGCGAAGGGCTCGTTCACCTTGATGGTGTGCCATCTCCTGAGGGGTTTGATGCTTCTCACCACCTTGAAGTCCGACGCCAGCGAGGTGTGCGTGGCAATAAGCAGTCCCTGGCCTATGCGTCCGGGACTTCCCGCCAAAGCACCTGCTGCGGCCAGTGAGCCGCCCATTTTCACGGCTTTCTTATGTTGGCTGGGAAGCTGTTCGTGAACAATGCCGTTCTCGTCCATGGTGAACCTCACGATGTACTTCCATCCATACTGTGCGGCCACGATGAGGTAGGCCAGACCGCTGATGGCAAGAAACACCAGCACGGCCACGCCCCACCATTTCAGGTCGCTGGCTATTTGGGCGAACTCGCCGCGAAACAACGGACGGATGTAGGCCAGGATGAAGGCTATGGCAAACATACTGCCAAAGATTTTGCAGACCGTTATATAGACGGAGGGATTGGTGAGCATGTTCATCGGATAGGTCCAGCGGTACTTCCCGTCCGTACACAGGCGTACTTCCTTTCCCTCATATTTCGTGCTTTCCAGGGGCTTGGCGTCGGGTTTCATAGTTGATACGTTTGTATTTATCAGATTTATTTTGCAAATTTACAAAAAGTAGCCAACACATCCAAACTTTTCATTCCCTTTCCTGCCTTTTCTTTTGTTTTTTCCGCGGATATTTTTTATTTTTGCACCATGAATCAGCAGCAAATAGATGAAATGTACATGCGCCGGTGCCTGCAACTGGCGCGTAACGGCATGCAGAACGCCAAGCCCAACCCCATGGTAGGGGCAGTCATCGTAGTACCCTCCCCCTATCGGGGGGAGACGGAGGGGGGCTCCATCATCGGCGAGGGCTATCATGTGCGCTGCGGCGAAGGACATGCCGAGGTGAACGCCTTTGCCTCGGTACGCCCCGAAGACGAACACTTGCTGAAAGATGCCACCATCTATGTGTCGCTTGAACCCTGTGCCCACTATGGCAAGACGCCGCCCTGCTGCGACCTGATTATCCGCAAGGGTGTGAAGCGGTGCGTGGTGGGCTGCGTCGACCCCTTTGCCAAGGTGCAGGGGCGTGGCATCCAGAAAATCCGCGAGGCGGGCATCGAGGTGACCGTGGGCGTGCTGGAAAAGGAATGCCAACAGCTGAACAAGCGTTTCTTCACCTACCATCAGCATCATCGGCCCTATATCCTGCTGAAATGGGCACAGACCGCCAATGGGTTTATCGACGACCTTGGTCAGGCCCTTGCCCTTTCCACTCCCTACACCAAAATGCTGGTCCACAAGCTGCGCAGCGAGTACGATGCCATCCTCGTGGGGCGCGTTACCGACGAGCGCGAGCATCCGCAGCTGAACGTCCGCGAGTGGTACGGGAAAGACCCCGTGCGCATAGTCTTAGGAAAGAATACCCAGGGAGAATCCAGCATGTCATCCCCCCTTTGGGGGGACCGAGAGGGGCTCCAGAGTCTTATGGTCGAAGGTGGCCGGCAAACATTGCAGTCGTTCATCGATGCCGGACTGTGGGACGAGATTCGCATCGAGACCTCGCCGAAAACCGTCACCGGTGGCACTTCTGCCCCCCAGTTGCCTGTGGGAATTCAGCTTCAGCAAGAGCAGTTTGTGGATGGCAATATTATCCGAACCTACAGTAAGTGACCCCCTCCAACCTAGACCCTCCCCCCAGCCCCTCCCTATAGGGCGGGGAGTAGATAGCGATATAGCCGATAGGGGACTCCCCTCCCATCGTAGGGGAGGGGCAAGGGGTGGGGTCAGTATTCAAGAATAGAGGCAGATAACGAACATTACACTCCCCACCCCTAACCCCTCCCCTTCAGGGGCGGGGAGTTCGGAAAAACCACTCTGTATCTCTGTACCTCTGTGTTAAGAAAAAACGCTATATCATCTTCCTATAATAAGTTCTTAAATAATCCGATTAATTATCCGGCTTACACTGAATTTGCAAACTGAAGATTTCAATCGTTCTCCTATAATATTAAAAAAGATTAAGAGAGAAAGACAACCTGCTTTTTATTGCCTTTTTCTTTTTATCTTTGCATCGTTTAGAAAAAGATTGTATACTAAATGTAATTTTGCAAACTTATAAACTCATATAATCATAAACTTAAAGAAATTATGAAGATTCAGAAAATTCATGCAAGAGAAATCCTCGACTCTCGTGGCAACCCCACCGTTGAGGTAGACGTAGTGTTGGAAAATGGTGTATTGGGCCGCGCTGCCGTTCCTTCTGGTGCTTCTACCGGTGAGAACGAAGCTCTCGAGCTCCGCGATGGCGACAAGAACCGCTATCTGGGTAAGGGTACCCTGAAGGCTGTTGAGAACGTGAATACCGTTATCGCTCCCGCTTTGCAGGGTGACTGCGTGTTCGATCAGCGCGCACTCGACTACAAGATGCTGGCTCTCGACGGCACTCCCACCAAGAGCAAGCTCGGTGCCAACGCTATCCTCGGCGTTTCTCTGGCTGCTGCCAAGGCTGCTGCCAACGCCCTGGGTCTGCCTCTCTACCGTTACATCGGTGGTTGCAACACCTATACCATGCCTGTTCCTATGATGAACATCATCAACGGCGGTTCTCACTCCGACGCTCCTATCGCATTCCAGGAGTTCATGATTCGTCCGGTTTCTGCTCCTTCTATCAAGGAGTCTATCCGCATGGGTGCTGAGGTGTTCCACAACCTCGCCAAGCTGCTGAAGGCCCGTGGCCTCTCTACCGCTGTAGGTGATGAGGGTGGTTTCGCTCCTGCACTGGATGGTATCGAGG
>JAEEGJ010008307.1_pt1 | contig 28761 bp, 20 predicted proteins | sample 8958761 | NCBI WGS metagenome assembly JAEEGJ01 (sample SAMN16246546, study PRJNA631951) | gut metagenome | biome: gut microbiome; feature: rumen; material: RS-attached | host: Bos | place: Iran: Karaj | collected 2018-10
CAAGAGTATGCATAGCATGCCCTGAACGGGACTAATATCAGTTAACATAACTCCGTCATCTCTAATCCGGAGCAGATCAAGCCAGATGATGATCAGATCAAAAAGCATCAACTGTGCGTAATAATCCGACGCCGGAGAGATCATCTCCGAATATATAAGGCCGAGATAGAATATCAGACCGATTCTGACAAAGTCCGATATCCTCGGAATAATACGCTTACCGTTATTTTCCTCTTTAAATGCGCCTGTAATTCCTGCCGCAACAAATGCCGAAAGCAGCGCAAAGAAGCCTGCACTTGTATGAAGCGAACGGCCAAGCAGCCACTTAAAACCATAGAAAGCGTTAAGAGCAAATTCCGCGCTGTTATATCCGAACCTGCTCTGAATATTGGCAAGTCCCGGAACAACACCATAGTCCTCTATCCAGTGAATTGCCTGAGCATGATAAAGATTGGTGTCAAAATGCATATAGCCCCTGGATGTTCCGTAGGACATCAAAAGTACAAGACACAGATAAACCACGGATTTAATCGGGTGCTTCTTGGTAAATGCGTGAATATCCATGTTCTTTGCAAAGAATTCCCTGTCCAGGAATACGATTAAAAGACATACAAATGCCGTCAGATAATCCGCCCACATTCCTATGCCGCCAAAGATGCTGATGATTTCGGCCATGACATTTACCGTGCATAATCCCGTAAGACATCTTAAAACTTGCGGATGTGAGACCAATATATCAATATCCGTCTCACCATGTGCCAGAAGTTTAATTAACAGTCTTAATACTTCCGATCCGATCACATATGAAGTTATGCCGATGAATATCCAGCTTAATAAAACTTCAACCATATGGTCCCTTTCATTGTCCCATATACTCAATCAGACGACAGGAGTCCGATACTTCTGTCGTCTGTTATACACTACATATTCCGGTATACGGATTAATCCGATACCCAAAAGACCTATCTCTTGCCTGCTCTGTATTCCTCTGTGCTTACACCTGCAATAGCCTTAAGATCAGAATCCATCATCATGGCTACAAGACCCTTAAAGTCGACTTTACGCTTCCAGCCAAGAACCGTCTCTGCCTTTGTGCAGTCACCCCAAAGGAACTCAACCTCGGCGGGACGATAGAACTGAGGATTGACGTCTACAAGCACCTTGCCCGTAGCCTCATCAATTCCCTTCTCGTTAACACCTTCGCCTTCCCAGCGAATCTTAATTCCGCATTCTGCAAAAGCAGCATCCACAAATTCTCTTACTGTATGTGTCTCATTGGTCGCAAGTACGAAGTCATCAGGCTTCTCCTGCTGTAATATAAGCCACATTCCCTCTACATAGTCACCGGCAAATCCCCAGTCTCTCTTGGCGTTCATATTACCGAGCGACAGCTTCTCCTGCTTGCCTGCAAGGATACCCGCTATTGCAAGAGTTATCTTACGGGTAACAAAATTCTCACCGCGTCTCGGAGACTCGTGATTAAAGAGGATACCGTTACATGCGAACATCTTATAAGACTCTCTGTAATTGACGGTTATCCAATATGAGTAAAGCTTGGCTGCACCGTACGGGCTCTTAGGGTAAAAGGGAGTCTTCTCACTCTGCGGAGCAGTCTCTGGGATACCGCCGAACAGTTCGGAGGTGGATGCCTGATAATATCTGCATGAACCGCCGTATAACCTTAATGCCTCAAGTAACTTTATCGTAGACACTCCCGTAGCTTCTGCCGTATATTCGGGCACCTCAAAAGATATGCCGACATGTGACTGAGCGGCAAGGTTATATACCTCCGTAGGCTTTATCTCCGATACAAGTCTTATAAGACAGCTTGAATCCGTCATATCGGCATAGTGAAGGAAAAACTTCGTGCCGTTGTACGGTCCCGCTATTATATGATCTATCCTGTCGGTATTCTGTGTACTGTGTCTTCTTACAAGACCGTGTACCTCATATCCCTTTTCAAGCAAAAACTCCGCAAGATACGATCCGTCCTGCCCTGTGATACCTGTGATAAGTGCTATATTGGCCATTTTGTCTCCTTTGATCTCTCAGATCTTTACAGATCAATACTTCTGTACATACTTCAATACATCTGTTGTCTCATCGCTGTCGGTTCCGAAAGCCGATGCAGTGTAACTTGCGATACAGTCGTTACTTATGACCACGACCTCACGTTCATAAAGCGTTCCGTAACCTTCGATCTCTGCCGTTATCGACATACTGGCATGCTTTTCTCCGAGAAATTCTACGTCTTCGATATTCGTCTTAACATTTGTAAAACCGCCGTTGCCAAGTGCCTGGATAACAGAATCGGAAGCGGCAGACAAAATGTCCTCCTCGGAAAAATTCTTTACCGCTATCGCACTAAGGCCCATAGAAGAAAAGCTCTGCATCGTCAGATTGATCGTATATAAAGGTGACTTTGAATTGTCCGTTGACGCATAGCACGCGATTATAACACTGCCGTTCTCGATCATATCCTTTGCTTTAGCCTGATCCTTGAGCAGATCGGCTGTGGTCGATGAAAGCTGTGCCAGCTCTTCCTCGTTTGCAAAGGCCATATCATCGGGAACCGCTATGCGAATGCCCAAAAAGTCATTCTCATAAACATTACCGTTGATCGTACCCAAACTAAACTCTGCAGAAGACTCACTTTCTTCAGAAACCTCTTCTGTCTCTTCAGCTGTGTCTTCTTCTGTTGCAGGTTCTGAAACCTCTTCTTTTTCCGGGGCTTCAGCCGTATCCGTACTCTCTACAGCCTCAGGAGCGGGATCCGCTGCCTTCTGCTCAGCACCTCCGCATGCCGTGAGCGACAAAACCATTGATAATGCACATATAAGTGCCAAAAGTTTCTTATTGATCATTTCTCTCTCCTTTTATCTTTTGTATCTCATTTCATATAAACAATACGATACCACAACATGCGCTTTCTTACAATGAAAAGGTATATTTACGACTCATTGCCGTCATAGAGTTTAAGCGTTCTGTTTACCACTTCATCCCAGTTATATCTTTCCGTTATATATGTGGCGGCCTGAGCCTTATACGCCTCGACCGCCGCCTTGTCATCCAAAAGCTCGGATAAGCATTTGGCTAAAGACTTAACATCACCCTTTTTAAACGTCATTCCCTTATCAGCGATCACATCCGCACACTCGGGTATGTCCGAAGTAAGGCAGGCATTACCGTAACTCATGGCTTCCAAAAGGCTTAAAGGCATACCCTCCAAATCACTAGGAAGACAATATATATAGGCATTGCTGTAGAGCTCTTCAAGCGTGGGGCCCTGCACAAATCCGGTAAAAATTATATTGTCCGTGCCTTCTGCAATATCTTTTAATTTGCTGTAATACTCATCAGTATCGGATGAGCCTCCCGCAATCACAAGCTTCTTATCCGTATTCAGTCCTTTATAGGCTTCTATAAGATAATGTATTCCCTTCTCCGGAACGATACGTCCGAGATAAAGAATGTAATCGTCCTTATCAAGTCCCCACTTCGTACGGATGATATCCGGTATAAGCTGCTTGGCCTCTTCCACACCGTTGGGTATGAATGTCGTCCTGCGTCCGTACAGCTCCAAGAAATAATCCTGAACGGACTTGCTTAATACTATGATCTCATCGGCATATTTGGCCGCAGCCTGCTCTCCCTTCATGATATACCACGAAGCAAAGCGTCCCCACTTGGCTCTCTTATGATCGAGTCCGTGTATCGTAACTATAACTCTTTTATCGCATGCCTTTAAAAAACCGCAAAGAATACAGGGTCCTTCGGCATGAATATGAACAACGTCATACTTTCCAAACCCTGCCGCAAGTGAAGCAAAAAATGATGAAGATGCGGCGGCAAGACCTTTCGCATTTATTGTAAATGCCTTCTTGATCTTAACTCCACGGTACCTGCTTCTGTCCTCATCAAACTCTGCATCTTCCGACTCGACATAGCTTCCGCCCCTGTTATAGCAGGTGACTTTATGACCCATCCTGACCATGCGCACGGCAAGATGCTCAACAACTATCTCCACTCCGCCTTCTCTTGACGGAATGTGCTTATGACCGAACATCGCGATATTGTGCTTTTTGACTTTATTCTTATTATCTGAGTTCGTAGAGGTCTGCATATTGTAACTCCCTTACAATCGATGCTTCTGTGACATTGGTGTCACTTTTAACAAGTTCATCTATCTTTTCTTTTGCCTTGTCACTTCTGACGGCATATACATATATGTGATCCGCACTTAAAAGACCGGTATCCGATATCTCATCCTCACTGTCGGCACTTACAAAATATATTCTGTCATACTGCATAAGCTCCATGGAATCATCCCATATCATCCACTGATTCAAAGGATTGTATACATATACAACCTTATCGTCCTTATGGTTCGCCGCCCATTCCACACTGTCTTTGTCTTCTTCATACAAAAACAGAACTTTGTCTTTTGCCAGGGCCTGTATCTGCAATATAAGCATAACTGCCGCGAAAATAACGGATATGATAACGGGAAAAGTCCTCTTCGCATGCCTTATGTCCGTAAGTCTGACCAAAATAATGTAAAAGCCGTATAACAGCAATAATACAAGCAGGCCGTATACCGGCATCTCATAGCGAACGGCCTCTTCGGCATTGGTAAGCGCGGTCTTTAACACAACCGCAAAATAGCCTATGGTCACCGTAAGCAAAAGCCCGGTTACGGGATTCGATTCTCCCTTTGTCTTATAAAAGCGTATGGTGATTATGCCCAAGAAGATACACAGAAGGATAATGTAGAAGCAATGGGGCAGGAGATACTCATCTAAAAGTCCTATAAAGAGTCCCGCCCTTTCTCTTAAATTGCCCATATCAAAGAAAGCCTGTGTGGCTTCCGTACCTCTGTATCCTCTGAAGATATGCGATAACATTGCGGGGTAGAACAATATCGATACGGCTATGGATCCCAAAACCGAAGCCGCATAGATTGCGGATGCTTTAAAGCCTTTTCTACGCAACAGATAAAGCGCCGTATACGCTGCAGTAAAAAACATGAACACATAGAAATAATAATGCGTCTGTGTGCCTGTAAAAGTCAGGACGAACGCCGCAATGCACAGGTTCCGCATCTTTTTACCGTAAATATCATCCTCTTTTAACGCCAGGATGTGCACATATATCGTAAGCAGGCATAAAAATGTCAGCATCACATACATGCGTATGAACATCACTCCGCTTAAGATGGCCGGTGAAAAGCCGTAGAGTGTAACAGTGGCAGTGCTTAATATACCGGCATCTTCTCCCTTATCTTCATATACCTTGCCGCATATGAGCCATAAAACCATAACGGATAATAAGTGGAATATCAGATTGACCGCAAGTCCCTGCCACTTGGAAAAGATTCCTTTGGTAAACGAGCATACGGTATGCAGAACAAAATAATACATCGGCGGATGTACGTCATAGGTCTGCATCAACTTAACCATTCCGTAGTTAAAACCTTCTCCTTCAAGGACTCTGAATTCATCAAGTATCTCTCTTCCGCTTACCCAGCCGTTATCTTCGGGAGTAAGTCCCGCAGAAACATTGGATGAGTAGTAAGAATAATTCTCATCGTAATGGAAGCCCGTCTTACGGGTACAGAAATAAAATGCTGCAATTAATTGCAGCATTATTACGGCTATAAAGATAGCCCTGTATACAGATTTATCAACAGGTCTGCGTTCACTCATCGGTGATCTCCCGTTCAAAACCTCTGTCAATATCCGAGGTCTTTCATGTATACTTCCAAAGCCTTATGCCAGTCAACGAACTCATATCCGCCGACCATTCTGAGCATGTAATTCTCCAAAACGGAACTTAAAGGTCTCGGAGCGGCTGCGCCGTACTCATCGGTGCTCACGCGTACTACCTTGACATTCTTGCCTGCTATACGGAATATCTCTTCGGCGAAATCCGCCCATGAACATCTTCCCTCACAGGTTGCGTGATATGTACCGTAGTTATGTGTAAAGATTATACTGTCGATAGCCTTAACAAGCTCAGCAGTAGATGTGGGTGTGCCGAACTGGTCGCTGACAACCTTAACCTCATCATGTGTCTCTGCCAGCTTAAGCATTGTGCCGACAAAGTTCTTACCCTCTCCGTAAAGCCATGCCGTACGAAGGATAAAATACTTGTGGCAGAACTGTCTTACGAAATCCTCGGCTCTGTTCTTCGTGATACCGTATACCGTCTTGGGGTTGGGCTCATCATACTCCATGTAAGGAGTGGACTTCGTTCCGTCAAATATATAGTCAGTGGATATATGTACAAGTCTTGCATCCACACTCTGAGCTGCTATTGCGAGATTCCTTGCACCAAGTGTATTAACTTTAAATGCCAGATCCTTATTGGTCTCACATGCATCCACCGCCGTATATGCCGCACAGTTAATGATTGCATAGGGCTTCTCACCTCTGGCAAGCTCCATCACAGCTTCTATATCGGTGATATCAAGCTCCGCCACATCGGTATTGATAAACTCAAGACCTCTCTTGTCGGCATAGTACTTATTAAGCTCTCTTCCCAACTGTCCGTTACATCCTGTGATGATTATCTTTTTCATTATGGATTCTCCTTGATCTGCTTAATCTTATAACATATCGTGAATGCAATACGCTTAAACGTATTCGCTACATTCTATGGTATCATAATCAGTTTCTTAAAACAATCTCCGCGCTCTTCAAAATTCTTAAAATGATCGTATGAGGCTGCGGCTGGCGAAAGGATGATGGCACCCTTTGAAGTAATCTCTTCTGCCTTTTTAACTGCCGCCTCCAAATCTTCTTCATAATACACATAAGGAAGACTTGATATGACGCCCGTGTCATATATTCTTTTGCCCGATGCATACATGCATATATAGTTATATTCGGGATGCTTTTCTATATAATCGGTAAGCTTATCGTAATCAATTCCTCTGTCCATTCCGCCGATAAGAATCGTACTTGCATCGCCAATGCTTGAAAGCGCGCTTATCGCTGCCTCAGGGATGGTGGATATTGAATCATCATAGTAGCTTACATCTTTTCGTCTGCCGACATATTCAAGTCTGTGTGACAAGCCTTTGGTTGAAGCTAATACTTCCTTAACCTTATCGGGATCACAACCGTACACTTCCGTTGCTATTCTGAATACGAATTCCGCATTGAACTTATTGTGTTCGCCCCGAATAAGCAATTCATAATCTCCTATGTTCGCCTGATCGATCACTTTTACCGCAGCTGCCGTATCTATATGCGGCACATTGCTTCCGACATAGAAAAAGTCTTCGCTTCTTTGCGCAGTTGCAATATGCGACTTTGCCGTAAAATATCTGTCGAGTGTATCATAATAATCCAGATGCTCCTCATACAGATTGAGGAATACAGCCACATGCGGCGACACCTTTAGATGCGCAAGCTGATGGCAGCTCATCTCATATACGATAAGTGTATCGTCTGTCACCTCATCATAATGATCGAGGCAGGGCCTGCCGATATTGCCAAGCAGAAGAACCGGTCTTCCGGTACACTTTGATAAAACCTCATACATCAAAGTACTTGTCGTACTCTTGCCCTTGGTTCCGGTGATGCCTATAACCCTGTCTCTGTATGCCTCCAAAAAGACTTCCGTCTGTGAAGTATACTTAGGATCATCATCATCCATCCTTATTCCGGGGCTTTTAAAGATAAGATCATACTTATCTTCATCTATCTCTTCTCTGCTTCCCTCAAGGATATCAACCGATACCGGCGAAGCACATCTTTTAAGAAAACTCTCCGTTGACTTGCCTTCTCTGCCATATCCCCAGATCAGTATTCTCTTGCCGTTAATTCCGCCAAGCTTAACCGCTGATTCAAGCTCTGCCGGTACATTGTGGATTTCATTCCACTCCTTAAGCATGAGATCAAGATCTTCACCGTTTTGATCTATATAGTCTGCGTATCTGTCGGTTAAAAGGCTCTTTAATCCTGCCTTCCTGCAGTACTTCATGCAGGATACTACCTCTCTTCTTGTTCCGACACATTCAAAGGGCTTATTCTCCTCGATGCCGACAAGTTCCCTGAAGTCCTTATCAAGGCTTTCCTTATCAAGAAGCTTCTCACCGAATATGTCTTTTAGTTCCTTCTCCGAAAGGAAGGGCGAAAGGATTATATACACAAAAAGACACTTGGGACAGTCACAGCACCATATTCCCTGCTTGCTTCCGACATTACAGCTTCTGAATACCTTATGATATTCCTTATCCTTTGCAAAAAGCGCTGCAATCTGAAGCTCTGTCAAAGGCCTTAGCATACTGAAGTAATGTATGTCGGAATCCGTGATATTCTTAAAGTATTCCTCGAAATCCTTCTCAAACTCATAACTCTTGGAATACTGGTGATTGACAAACGAATCCTTTACAGTCGTCTCATTGGCACTGTTCTCATTGGACAATACAATGTATTTCCTGCCTGTAATATATGCGGTTATAACAGATGAAAAGGCGACTATCGCCGAAAACGGAGTATGTCCGTTAAGATATCCTGCGGCATTTAGATCAAGCATCCTCTTATCCAGGACTCTTTTTGCAACATAATCACCGCTTTTATGAGTGCATATATCTATAACGGCTTTGGTCGTTGCATTGCCGTTAACGGTATATGTGACTATATCCTTGCCCTTAAGAAGTTCAAGGCTTACAACCGAATCCTTACCGCCGCCCACAGGCACAAGGAATCCGTCATAACCGTATTCATCATGCAGGGGTTCTGCCTTTTCTTCGGATGATTCTAAGGCGTACTCCCGGGTCGGCTTGCATATTATGTTAACCAATTCTTCCTCTGTAACATCTATGCCGTTACGGTACATGAACTCACCGAGACCGTTATATATTAGCTTACGCCACCATAAAATCTGCTTATCATTAAGCTTATGACATTCAATGCGGAAGACCTTGGAACATGTAATCTTGTAATAGCTTATGCATTCGACCATGCCAAGGGCAAAGACAAGTTCATTGAAAATCTTGCCATTAACTGCATCAATATGTCTTTTTTTGCCGGAACCGTCGGCAGAAAGTGCCTCAAAAGGAAAATCCCACTTTGCCTTAAATTCAGATAATCCGGGAATCTCCATATCGTACTCAACATGAAAGGCGCCCGGAATCTCATTTACAGAATAGCCCTTATAGACAAATTCAGAATATTCTTCTCTAAGTTTTGAAAAAGAAAGGTCTTTATTATCGCTCATATAAGATCACTCTTCTATAGCCGCATCATCTTCGGATAATTCCGTTCCCTCGGTATCTTCCGCTACCGCTTCGGGATCGGTCTCATAACCTTCCAAAAATCCGTGTTCATTCATCCAGTCAACCCACAGATGATAATGCTGTGCTGTAATATGAACTCCGTCCTTGGTGATATCGCTTCTTAAATATCCTTCTTCATCCACTATCGCAGGATTGACATCAAAGTAGAATATGTCTTCTCCATTGGCATAGCAGGCAATCGCAACATTCTTGGAATTGATGTTGGCGTTGTTGGTTACATTACTTGATAAGTCTTTCTCTTTTGTAACGTATGTATTGCCGATTATTATAATCGGAGTATTGGGCTGGTACTGTCTGATTGTTGAAAGAATCTCGCCGAATCTCTCACCGAAATCAACCGTATCCATACCTATCTCATTGATACCCAGCATGATGAATATCATCCTGTAGGGTCCTATCTGCAAAAGTTCGGGCAAGGTTGCATTCATGCCGTTAATAACGCTTAAGTTGGCTTCCATGATATTGTAAACGCTTGCACCGTTCTTGTATGCAAAGAATGCCTTATCCCAGCCGGAATAGGTTCCGAGACCGCCTATTCTTGAATCTCCGATAAACAGGCAGTTCTCATAATATGCGGGATCACCGATGTGAGTATACTTAAACTCGCTGGTAATCGGCCTTATACCGTAATTGTAATAATATCTGGATCTCGGCTCTCCGGTATCCCAGGTGATGTACTTAACGGCACCTCTGTCCTCAACGTAATAGGGAACCTCGCCGTACATCTCCATATATTCTTCATCACTGATGATTACTTCTTCAGTCTCTTCTTCAGAAGACTCCTCTTCGGTCTCCGACTCACTCTCGGCTTCTTCCGCCATAAGACTTACGGCTTCATCCTCTTCCGATACCGTAGGAACCTCAACCTTCTGTATCGGCTCCATGGGTCTTTCTTCCACCGGTCTCTCATCCAGCAAAACGGCAGCAAAAACAGGATGCTCCCATGTCAGATTCCATTCGTATTCGCCGGAAATTGCCATGATACATCCGAAAACCATCATTACGACTGCACTTAAGCAGACCATAATAAAAAGAGGACATTTCGATATTCTGTTTCTTCTTCTCTTCTTTTTCTTTACGTTGCCCATAATACCGTATGCTGTCGCATCTTCTAGAACTGGAAGTAAATAAACGGATTACCGCCGCTTAATGCAGCCTGGTATACACTGTACCAGAATATCGCAAGGATAAGCAGCTTGACCAAAAAGTTCTTGTAGTATCTCTTGAAAAATCTCATGGGATAAGGTGTACAGAACAGTATGCACAAAAGCAGCAGCCACCAGTATGTCTGAATAAGCTCCCAAAGCATATTGAATCCGTATACTACCATTCCCTCAAGCGGCACGCCTATCATTCTTAATAAGTATTCTGACAGCTGTGTCACGTCTGTTATATTGAATATGGTCCATGATATGGGAATCAGAATGATCATATATATGTGTCCGATCACTCTTGTATTCTCCATCCACTTCCCATATGTAAGCTTCTCTATCAAAAGGATTACGAAAAGGAAAAGACCCCATATGATGAAGTTATATCCCGCTCCGTGCCATATACCCGTAAGCAGCCATACAACAAGCATGTTAAATAGCATTCTTACCTTGCCGCATCTGTTACCGCCCAAAGGGATATACAGATAATCCTTAAACCATCTTCCAAGCGTCACATGCCAGTTACGCCAGAATGATGTCATAGTCTTGACCGAATAAGGCTCCGTAAAGTTAACCGGTATGTTAAATCCAAGCATCATACCGACACCCATTGCCATAAGCGAATATCCGAAGAAATCGAAATAAATCTCCATCGAATATCCCCATGCGCCGAGCCATGCGGTTCCGACATCTATACCGTATGCACCCACTCTCCAGATATCGTTCCATAATGCCGCGATCTTATCGGCAAGCAATACTTTATATCCCAGTCCCAAAGAGAAGTAGGTTATTCCCTTCTCTAACATCTTGGGATTAACGCCCTTTTTACGACTTAAGGTCTCACTCACTTCACCGAATCTTGTTATGGGACCCGAAGTGATCTGAGGAAACATCGTCGCATAAGTCGCAAAGTGCATGAAACTGAATCCGTTCGGAACTTCTTCCCTGTATACATCCACCATGAACGATATAAGCTGGAAAGTATAAAAACTTATACCAAGCGGAAGTGCAAGTCCGAGTCCCGTTGCTCCGGTCTTAAAGATGCTGTCGGTTGCCTCTAATATAAAATCCAGGTACTTGAAAATGCACAATATACCAAGATCGTATATAAGTGCCGCAACAAGCCATATTGTTGCTGCACTGCTGTGAACTCTCTCCTTGGGTAAAGAAGATACCAGTTCATCTGCTTTATCAAATCCTATGATCTCAATATCGGGATCATCCGCTTCTTCCTCTTCTTCCTGTTCATCCGATCCCTTAGCTTCTTCTCTTTTAAGAGCGTATATCTTCTGTATTCTGTTGGCTATGAGATAATTGATGAGTACCGATACTACGAGTAAAGGTACATAGACAGGATTGCCCAGTGCGTAAAACACCAGGCTGCCTAAAAGTAATACTATATTGCGAAACTTAGGCTTCGCAATATAGTATACAATCAAAAATATGGGAAAAAAGTGAAAAATAAATGCTAATCCCGAAAAAACCATGTCAAACTTCTATCTGATAATACCACCGTATTATATTGAAGCCTTTGTGACTTCCAATACTTTGCTCTTCATCTCGCCTTCTATGCGGGCAAGCTCTTTCTCTGCCTCGGCACGCTTAACTCTGCCTTCCTGCTGAATCTTCATAACTTCATCAAGCGTATCGATAAGTGTCTGGTTGGTCTGTGTAAGAGTCTCGATATCCACGATACCTCTCTCGCTTTCCTTAGCCGTGTCGATAGATGCCATCTTAAGCGCTTCTGCGTTCTTCTTAAGAAGCTCGTTCGTAGCATCCGTAACTTCCCTCTGAGCCTTGGCAGCATCCTGTGAATGCTCAAGACCTATGGCAATAACCATCTGGCTCTTCCAAAGAGGAATGGTGTTAAGTATCGTAGACTGAATCTTCTCAGACATAACCGTGTCATTAGACTGGATAAGTCTGATCTGAGGTGCCATCTGCATTGAGATGTTACGTGTAAGCTCAAGATCGTATATCTTCTTCTCAAATCTGTCGATCATTGAAGAATAATCCTTGGCTGCCTGTGCATCCTCGGGAAGACCTGTCTGCTCAGCCTTAGCAAGGAGCTTGGGAAGTTCCTCTTCTCTTGCTGCCTTAAGCTTATCCTTACCTGCAAGAATATAAAGTGTAAGATCCTTGTAATACTGCTGGTTGGTCTCATACATCTGATCAAGCATAGCCACGTCCTTCATAAGTGTGACCTGATGACCTTCCATTGCCTTAACGATACCGTTGATATTGTTCTCAGCCTTGTCATACTTAGCCTTAAGGGCCGTAACCTTGGCTGTGCTCTTTCTGAACAGTCCCTTAAGACCCTTAGCCTGCTCATTGGCATCAAAGCCCTTAAGTTCCGTTACAACACCTGTAAGCATATCACCGATCTCACCGAGATCCTTGGTCTTAACACTTGAGAGTGCATTCTCGGAAAAGTCTGCGATCTGCTTCTGAACGCCTGCGCCATACTGAAGAACCATCTGGCTGTCCATGATATCTATCTTCTCTGCGTAAGCCTTAATCTTCTCCTTATCTTCGGCTGTAAGATCCAAGTCATCCGCTGCCGACTGAGCCTGCTCAGCTCCAAGTGATGCTGCAGGTGCAACTGTGGGCGCTGCCGGTGCCGCTATTGTCTCTTCTGCTGTCAATACTGCTTCTTCTGCCATTGTGTTACTCCTCCTTGTTCCTCACAATCTATTCTTCTTTAGCCAATCCGTCCTGTCCGAGCATCGTCTGCAGTACTCTCGCATCTGCTGTCACATCCCAGACAGAATCTCTGAATAACTTATTAAGTAATTCCGAAAAAGCTCCGTTAATCGTATCGATGGTCTTCTCTATCTCATCTTTGGCCTTGATTATATCCGGTCCCGGCTCTGAAACCTTGTCATACTCGGCATACGCCTCAACAAGCTTAAGCATGGTCGGAAGATAATAATCCATCAGCTTATGACAATTCTTCATCTGATCCGGATGCTCTTTCACCCTTGCAAAGATATCCTGAAGCAAAGCTTCCGTCTTATCTAACTTAGCGGTGATAGTCTCACCGGGGATCTCATCGTTAAGCTCATGAAGTCTGACTATGGTCTTGGTACCCTCTGACATCATGGCTGTGAGTTCATTAAGCTGCTCTGAATTAAGAGTGGCCCTTTTCTCATCATCAACACCCTGTCTGTCAAGTTCTTCCTTAGTTTGCTCTGCCTGATGCTTCTTAGTCTCAAGATACTGATCATATACAGCCTTGGATGCCATAAAGGTTGTCTCATCCTCATCTATATATCCTTCCGGGAAGAAGTTATTGTTAAGGACTTCCCTGACTTTCTTGACCGTAGTCTTGTGGTTATAACCCGTGGCGGCTTCTACTTCGCTTAATGCTATATACTTATTCTCTTTGACCAGGTCCTTAAGCTTCCTGGCATACTTCAAGATCCCACGCTTTTTTATACACTTAGTCAGAGCAAAAACTCCGGTAGCCAGTAAGATCAAGGAGAATATTACTCCACCCAGGTCATAATCAGCCATTAGTGCAAGTGTACCTATAAGTCCGTAAAACGCAAAGTGTGCTCCGAAGATTATACCAAGTACTGAACCAACTCCACCATGATCATTGAACCTTACAGTCTTGGAAGCCCTCGCAGCTGCCTGAGCACGCATCTGCTTGTTACGCTGTATCCTTGCTTCCTGTTCATCGTGATATCTCTTCGCTGTAGCCGCAGCAGCTGCATTCCTGGCACCGGTCGCCGCACTTGCCGCCGCTCCCGACGCTGCACGGCTTATCTGTCCGCTGACATCACCGATCACTGTGTTCACCGACTTGGATATACTGTCGCTGAGCCCCGTAAAGTCACCTGTAGCCAATGCTTCCAGTACGGAGTTCTTGATCTGGTCGCCTAACTCATTATATTTTTGATTATTATTCTGACTACTCATATCTTTATGTATGATACCACAAATATACTGACTTGTGGCAATTATTTACCCATCAGCGGGGCAAACTTAATACCGGCTTGTCATTATTTCATGTTGATGCGTGCTGCCTTCTCTTCTTCCGGATCGGGCTCCGGCAATCCCTTAAGTTCTCTGAGTATCTTCATGAACTCCTTACCGGTTATTGTCTCTTTCTCTATGAGAAATTCGGCAATCTTATCCATAACCTCTCTGTTCTCGGATAAAAGCCTCTTCGCCTCTTTATAACTGTCGGCAAGAATCTTCATTACTTCCTCATCAACAAGTGCGGCTGTTGACTCCGCACAGTTAAGAGTAGCTTCTCCCGAAAGATACTTGCTCTCTACCGTTGCAAGTCCCATAAGACCGAACTTCTTGCTCATACCGTACTGAGTCACCATAGATCTTGCTATTCCCGTAGCCTTCTCAATATCGTTCGATGCTCCGGTAGTAACCGTGTCAAATACGAGTTCCTCGGCTGCTCTTCCGCCAAGCGTACTTACAAGCATCGACCTTAACTCTGCTTCGGTATTAAGATACTTCTCTTCTTCGGGAACCTGCATAACATATCCGAGTGCTCCCATCGTACGGGGCACGATCGTAATCTTCTGTACAGGCTCTGAATTCTTCTGTAAAGCGGATATAAGAGCATGACCGACTTCATGATATGAAACTATCTTACGCTCTTCCATGGACATGATCCTGTCCTTTTTCTCTTTACCGACAAGTACCTGCTCCACAGCCACGAACATATCCTTCTGGCTGACAAGCTCTCTGCCTTCCTTAACGGCGTTGATCGCCGCTTCGTTGATCATATTGGCAAGATCGGAACCTACGGCTCCGCTTGTGGCAAGTGCAATCTCCTCAAAATCAACGGTCTCATCCATCTTAACGTCCTTGGCGTGAACCTTAAGAATGTTGACCCTTCCCTTAAGATCGGGCTTCTCAACTATGATACGCCTGTCAAAACGTCCGGGACGAAGAAGTGCCTTGTCAAGTATCTCGGGTCTGTTCGTAGCACCGAGCACAAGGATACCCTTGGTGGTATCAAAACCGTCCATCTCTGATAAGAGCTGGTTAAGAGTCTGCTCTCTTTCTTCATTGCCGCCGCCGTATCGACTGTCACGACTTCTTCCTATGGCATCAATCTCATCGATAAATATGATACAGGGAGCCATCTTCGTAGCTTCCTTGAAAAGGTCTCTTACTCGGCTTGCACCGACACCCACATAGAGCTCTATAAAGTCAGAACCCGTAAGTGAGAAAAACGGAACATGAGCTTCTCCGGCAACCGCCTTGGCAAGAAGCGTCTTACCCGTTCCGGGAGGGCCCACCAAAAGCGCACCCTTGGGAAGTTTGGCTCCGATATGTGTATATTTGGCCGGATCATGAAGGAAATCAACGACTTCGACAAGGGATTCCTTGGCTTCATCTTCACCCGCAACATCTGCAAATGTCACACCTGTCTCTTTCTGAACATATACTTTGGCATTGGACTTGCCGACACCCATGATACCGCCGCCGCCTTTTGACATCCTTCTGTATGCAAGGCTCATAAGACCCCACAGTAACAGTATGGGTAAAATATATGTAAGCAGAATAGATAAAAGCCATCCCGAATTGTCCGGAATCTCGTTATTGATCTCTACGTCCGCTTTAAGCAGTCTCTCTGTCAGAGCATCATTGCTCTCGCTTATACCCGTATAGTAGGTTATGGTCGGAGCCGGTGCACCGAACATGTTAAAGGGTGTGGTCTGTGAATCCTCAGTCTCGCTCTCTTTTGTCTTAGGCGTTATCTCAATCTTGTCTGAATTGATATATACGCTTTTGACCATATCACCTTCCAGCATCTTAACAAACTGGTCGTATGATATCTCCTGAGTTGTGGCACCGTTGACGGCTTTCATGAAATAACTCATGAACAGTAATGTTACAAGTGCCGCCACGAGTAAAAAGAACAGGCTCTGCTTCTTGGGCGAATTACCCTCGCTTCCGCCGGGCCTGCCGTTGCCTCCGGGCCTCTGGCCCCCTGATCCTCCACCGGAATAACCTTTATCTCCACCCTCGTAGTTATTGATATTGTTATCCATGGTATCCTCCAATTACACTAGTGTTTGTGATACTTCTTATTATTCTCCTCATACTTGGGCTCTGAAGTGAGTCTTAATCCGAGCCTCTTAAATGTCTGTTCGTCAACGCTTGACAATAATACCGAAGAATGTGCTTCAAGTCCTCTTAACTTCGGAATCTGCTTCAATGCCAGCTCAGCATCCTTATTCGTTGCTGCAGAAATCGAAAGAGCTATGAGAATCTCGTCTGTATGAAGCCTGGGATTGCGGCTTCCGAGATATCCTGTCTTAAGTCTCTGTATGGGCTCTATTGCTTCAGGCGATACAAGATGAAGTTCATGATCTATGCCTGCCAGCTCTTTAAGCGAATTAAGCAATACAGCTGCTGATGCTCCCAAAAGATCGGTTGTCTTGCCTGTAACGAGTGTTCCGTCAGGAAGCTCTATGGATGCGGCGGGATGTCCCGTAGCCTCTTCTCTTTTAAGGGCTGCTCCCACAACCTGTCTGTCTTCGGGTGTAAGATATGCCTGCTTCATGATAAGCTCAAGCTTATAAAGGTCTGCCTTGCAGTCCTTACCCCTCTTAAGGTCGCAGAGGCACTGATAATATCTGCGGATAATCTCCTGCTCGGATGCTTCCCTGCAGACATCGTCATCTATAATACAGTTACCTGCCATGTTAACACCCATATCGGTAGGCGACTTATAGGGACTCTCACCTAAAATCTGTGTGAACATCGCATTAAGCACAGGGAAGATCTCAACATCTCTGTTATAGTTGACCGTTGTCTCTCCGTATGCTTCAAGATGGAAAGGATCGATCATGTTGACATCGTTAAGATCTGCCGTAGCTGCCTCATATGCCATGTTGACGGGATGCTTAAGCGGAAGATTCCATATCGGGAAGGTCTCAAACTTTGCATAGCCCGCATTGATACCTCTCTTATGCTCATGATAAAGCTGTGATAAGCAGGTAGCCATCTTGCCGGAACCGGGTCCGGGTGCGGTAATGACAACAAGAGGTCTTGATGTCTCTATATATTCATTCTTACCGTATCCTTCTTCACTCACGATTCTTGCAACATCAGAAGGATAACCGGGAATTCTGTAATGCTTGTATGAGCGGATACCGAGTTCCGAAAGCTTGTCTATGAACTGGTCTGCCGCGGTCTGAGCCGCATACTTCGTAACGCAGATACTTCCGACATAGAGTCCTATACCCTGGAAAGCATCCATAAGTCTTAATACATCCATATCGTAAGTGATGCCGTAGTCACCTCTTACCTTGCCTTCTTCTATATCCTCGGCATTGACAACTATGACTATCTCAGCCTGATCCTTAAGCTGAAGCAACATCTTAAGCTTACTGTCAGGTTCGAATCCGGGCAGTACTCTGGATGCATGGAAGTCATCGAAAAGCTTTCCTCCGAATTCCAGGTAAAGCTTGTTATGGAACTTCGCTATCCTTTCTCTGATGTGCTCAGACTGCATCTTTAAGTACTTTTCGTTGTCAAATCCTATCTTCATATTCTCTCCCTATGCCTTCTGCTTTCTTTATGATCACTTTATGTGAAGACTAATTATATCTCCTTCAAAACCGGCCCCTGTTGTAATCTGAACCAGATTGTCGGTTAAGTTGCTCTTATTATAAAAATGTATGTGACCCGACATTACCAGTTTCACCGGACCATCGGGCGATTTCACAAGTTCTATAAACTCTCTTGTAACATCATTCGGTATGCATGCATGATCTCCGAGCAGCACTCTGCTTCTTCCGTCATCATACGCTCCCCACATACGAATTGAACTCTCAATAAGGTCATTCGAATATTCCGGATCCGGTTCTATAGGTACATGAGTGCAAAGTATTACGGGCTTATCCTGCCTGCTTAAATCCTTAAGAGCATTAAGCGCTCCTTCGGTTACCTGATTGTTATCATCATCAACAACCAAAACGACCAGCTCGTCATACTCTTTTAACTGGTATCCGTCTTTTGTTGCGCTTACCGTCTCAAGTCTCGGAAGGTAATCCGAATACGCCTTGTCGGAATAGTATTCATCACCGTACTCAAAGTCGTGATTGCCCATTCCGTATATATAGTCAACTCCGGTATCCCTGATCTTTTCCGTTGCAAAATCTATGGATGCATACATCGCCGAGTCAACTATGTCACCTCCGAGTATCAGAAGATCCGGAGCCTTCTCTTTTACCAGGTTCATCTCTTCCGCATAAATCTCATCGGCATGAAGACCGTCAGGCGATACAAACGCTCCGTATCTTAAATCGGCCTTATCCTTAACGGCCTCATCCCTCTCATCACACAAAGATATGTGCGTATCGGCGACAAACATGATATCAAAGGGCTTGGAAAGGCCAAGATCAAGCTCTTCTTCACTCACTTTCACATGCTTATGGCCGGCTTGGGAATTACAAGCCATACATAATAAAGATAAGGATATGCATACAACGGTGCATATCCTCATTGATAGTCTCCTCATAGTAATACCGCTATTTGTTGCTCTTACCGTTATCTACAAGTTTCTCCATCTCTGCTTTATATATCATGAGGCGAAGGAGATATACGGGCATCTTACGATTGCCAAGCTCCCAGTCCTGTAAAGTCCTGTAAGGTATTCCGTAATAATCCGCGAACTGGCGTCTGTTCATCCCTGTATCTTCTCTGAGTTTAAGCAACGTATCTCTTAAATCCATATGATAACCTCCAACACAAATTCCACCATAGTTCTTGCTTGTCATATCTTACTACAATATACGCAACGGGACAAGTGGGTAAATTCTTAAATTCCTATATATTTTATTAAAAATCGTCCTCTTCATCGGCTATCGGAAGAGAGAAGATAAACTCCGTACCGACGCCTTCCGTCGAGATAACATTAATGTGTTCGCCATGCGCCGTTATGATCTCTTTGGTTATGGAAAGACCAAGGCCCGTTCCTTTTTTATCCTTGCCTCGCGATAAGTCGGTCTTATAGAAGCGGTCCCAGATAAGCTTTAGGCTGTCCTTGGGAATGCCGATACCGTTATCCTTAACCGAGATAAATACCTTCTGATGCTTCTCCGTGGTCTCGATTTTGATGTGGCCGTCATGGTGCGAGAACTTGATCGCATTGTCCAAAAGGTTATACAAAACCTGCTGAATCTTGCCCATATCGGCTTCAACCATGAATTCCTCACCCGTTAACACAAGCTCTAAGCTTATGTTCTTGTTCATAAGCTGAACCTCGGCCGAAGCAGCGGTATCCCTTATGACCTGATTGATATCGAATACGGACTTCTCAAGCACGACTCCTCTGACATTTAAGTTATTAAGCGTAAGAAGCGAGTTGGTAAGCTTGGTAAGACGCTCCGTCTCGTTAAGCACGATACCCAGATATTTCTCATGCATCTCAGGCGGTATCGTACCGTCAATCATGGCTTCAAGATAGCCCTTTATCGAAGTAAGGGGCGACCGGAAGTCATGTGAAACGTTAGCCACAAACTTCTTCTGATTATCCTCAGCCTTTGATATCTCGCTTGCCATATACTGAAGGGCTGCTGCCAGATAACCTATCTCATCATCGGAATCCACGGTGAATTCATAGTGCATGTTACCGGAGGCATATTGCTCCGTCGCATCCGTAATCCTTCTTATCGGCACGTACACAAACTCCGTAAAGAAGATGAGAATTATCATTGAAAGCAGGAATATAAGTACCATCAGGATGTACGAGATGGACAAAAGGCTTTCCTTACTCCTCATGATTGAGGCCATTGATGTGTGTATAACCACGTAACCTCTGACCTTGTATTCCGTTGTGATCGGAGCAAGCACCGAAAGCATCTCTTCGGAATATGCGCCGAAGAAATCACCTGTCGTATAGTAAGAGCCCGACATAATCGTGGGATCGAAACCGTCGATAACAACCTCCTCATCCACGTTAAGAGGAGCCGAAGAATCGATGATCATTCGACCGGACGGATTGATGATCCATATATCGGAATCCAAAAAGACATCGAGTGCATCCAGCTGATGCTTCACGGTATCCAGACCGATGTTGTTGGTATACAGGTCGGCCGCGTACGTATCGGCAATCAGCGTCGCCTCTTTATACAGAGTCTCCGCTTTTTCACGCTTAAGCTGCTCAGCCGTCATGTTGGAGGCGAAGGTCGCAACCATGATGAAACTGAATACACCGAATATCAGATAAGCCAGTATGAACTTAAGATACAAAGTTTTACGCATGGTTATCCTTTATCCAATAGTCTCGAATTTGTAACCTATTCCCCAGATTGTGGCTATGCGCCAATGCTCGTGATCTCCGAGCTTCTCACGCAGTCTCTTGATGTGCACGTCGACGGTTCTGGTGTCACCTATGTACTCATAGCCCCATATCTGATCAAGCAGCTGCTCTCTTGTGAATACGTGATTGGGAGACGCTGCAAGGAAAAATAACAGCTCCAGCTCTTTCGGAGGCATATCCACGTTCTTGCCCATATAGACGACCGAATAATTCGTCTGATTGATGATAAGATCGGGATACTCTACACACTTAACCTGCGATTCCTCAACAACCTCAGGAGATGTCTTGTATCTTCTTAACACCGCTTTAACTCTTGCAACAAGCTCCTTGGTATCGAAGGGCTTCTCCATGTAATCATCGGCACCGAGTTCAAGACCGAGCACCTTATCAAAGACTTCACCCTTGGCCGAAAGCATGATAATCGGTGTGGCACTCTTGGCTCTTATCTCTCTGCAGACCTGATATCCGTCTATGCCCGGAAGCATAAGATCCAAAAGCACAAGATTGGGAGCAAACGAATCAAAGCCAGCCAAAGCAGACTCACCGTCTCCGAATATCTTTGTGTCGAAACACTCCTTCGTCAGATACAGACTGATCAACTCCGCTATGTTGTTGTCGTCATCCACTATCATTATCTTTTGTTTTACTGCCATATATACTCCTCCTGTGCCGGCGGGAAGAATCATCCACCCGGCGTTTATTCTTTAAACTTTGCGATTGTGACACCTGCGTCACCTTCGCCGAACTCTCCCTGTCTGAAACTCTCTATGTATTTGGTCTTCTTAAGCTTGTTCTGTACGGCGCTCCTTAAAGCTCCCGTACCCTTGCCGTGTACTATGCGGACACTCGGCATATGTGCAAGGTAGGCATCATCAAGATACTTATCAAGCTCATATAAAGCTTCATCCACTGTCTTACCCAAAAGATTGATCTCCGAGGTAACGCTTATAGACTTACCCGCTTTGATCTTGCCCATGTTGGACGAATTCTTATCGGGCTTTCCGCCTTTTGTCTTCTTGCCTGTCAACGGCTCATCCTTGATGATCGTAAGGTCGCTTATGTTACTCTTGGTACGCATGATTCCGCACTGAATGAAGAGGTCTCCCTTATCATCCGGAAGCGAATTGACCGTACCCTTAAGGCCTAACGATCTTATCTTGACATCCATTCCAAGCTTTAAGTCCTGAGGCTTTATCGGCTTCTCATTCTTCTCATCCTTGGTGATCGTAAGATGCGAAGCGTTGTCCTTCTGCTTGTTCCGGACGTTGTCCCTGGCCTTTTCGAGTTCTCTTATCGTGGTCTCGGGACCTACTCTGTTAAATGTCCTTATCGTCTCGTCGGCAACTTCCTTGGCTTCTTTTAAAATCTCGGCCGCTTCAAGACGTGCCTTTCTTAATATCTCTTCTCTGCCTTCATCGATCTTGTCTCTCTTACGCTCAAGCGCATCCTGATGAGACTTGATTCTGGCTTTGTAATCGGCTATCTCTTCGCGTTCTTTCTCAATGGACCTTCTGCTGTCCTCAAGATCCGATATAAGATCCTCAAAGCTTTCCTTATCCTCTGTGATATAAGCCTTGGCTTCCTCTATTATATCATCCCTAAGCCCCAGACGCTTGGATATGGCAAATGCATTACTCTTGCCGGGCACTCCGATTAACAGACGATATGTGGGCGATAGCGTAGCCACATCGAATTCCTGGCTTCCGTTCTCAACTCCCTCTGTCGTAAGTGCATATACCTTAAGCTCACTGTAGTGAGTCGTGGCGATCGTTCTTATCTCCTTTTTATGAAGGTGATCCAGAATGGCCGTAGCCAACGCCGCTCCCTCTATCGGGTCCGTACCGGCTCCAAGCTCATCAAAAAGACATAAACTGTCACTGTCAGCATTCTTAAGTATGGCCACTATATTCTTCATATGCGATGAAAAAGTTGACAGACTCTGCTCTATGCTCTGTTCGTCTCCTATATCCGCATATACCTTCTTAAATACCGAAAGAACCGATCTGTCTCCCGCGGGAATATGAAGCCCCGCCTGTCCCATTAAAGTAAGCAGGCCGACCGTCTTAAGCGATACTGTCTTACCTCCGGTATTGGGTCCCGTTATAACAAGCAGGTCAAAATCGTCTCCGAGTCTTATATCTATCGGAACAACCTTATCCTTATCCAAAAGCGGATGTCTGCCCTTACGTATATTAATGACATGTGTGTCATTAAACACGGGTTCCGTAGCATTCTGCTCCAGAGCAAGTCTTCCCTTGGCAAATATAAAATCAAGTCCCGTCATCAGCTTCTGATCCGTCGCTATCGCATCCCTGTCGACTCCGACCGAAGCACTTAACTCACTTAAGATAAGCTCTATCTCTTTCTGTTCATCAAGCATAAGCTGCTTGATCTTATTGTTAAGCTCCACAACGGCCTGAGGCTCTATAAATACCGTAGAACCCGTAGCCGACTGATCGTGTATCATTCCGGGAATCTGACTTCTGTATTCCGACTTAACAGGTATACAGTATCTTCCGTCTCTCTGCGTGATCACGGCATCCTGAAGATAAGTTCTTAAGCTGCCGCCTATTATCGAATTAAGCTGCTTGTGTATCCTCTCTCCCGAAAGCGATATCTCACGTCTTATTGACTTAAGTGCGGGAGAAGCATCATCCGCTATCTCATCTTCGGAAATAATACATCTGTGAATATTGGCAGCCGTAGTATCAAAGCATACCAGATCTTCGAAATATCCTGTAAGCGTGTCCGCCTTCTCGTCCTCTTCTTTTCTTGCACCATACGCCCTGACCTTGGAAACATTGTCCAAAAAGTCCGCGATCTTAAGAAGCTCCGATGCGGACAAAGTCGCGCCTATCTCCAAAGCCTTAAGCGACGCACCAAGAGGTCTGTTGCCCGAAAAGCTCACTCTGTCACCCTTAAGAAGCCTTGATAAAGCATCAGCCGTCTCATGCTGATCCTTCTTAATCCTGTCTATATCACTGCTTGGCTGAAGCTTTGCGGCCATATCCCTTCCGGGTTCTGATCCCGCATGGGCTATGAGCATGTCGGTTATTTTATTGAATTCCAATACTTTAAGTACTTTTTGATTCATAAAGGTATTTTATCAGAAAAAATGTAATAGTTCACCAAATATTAGGGGCTTACGGCCTCTATTCAACCACAAGATCGTCCGTTATATTCCTTGCCCATATTCCGGATCTGTAGATGAAGAATCCGACCATGACCTTAACCAGGTCGACCGACTGGCATAATACAAACATAAGGCCTATGCCTATGCCGGTATAATGCGCAAGCACGTAAGCAAAGGGGAAAGCTATGATCCACAGATATACACTGTCAAACAAAACGGTAATGATTGTCTTGCCTCCGCTTCGGATGGAGAAATATACGGCATGCAGGAATGCATGAATGGGCATAAAGCAGGCCGTGATTCTGATAAGCGTACATGCTATGTCCCTTACTTCGTCCGTGGTGTTGTATACCATCGGGAAGACTCTCGATATCGAGAACATCAACAGTCCGCCCAGGGCCGCGAAAGAAATTGCCATCATGATAATCTTGGCAGAGGTGTCTTTTGCCTCATCTATCTTACCGGCGCCAAGCTGCTGCCCGACTATTATAGCTATCGAATCGCCCATCGCTATATACATGATGTTAAAGATGTTGTATATAGTGGACTGAATGTTGGTTGCCGCAACCACGGAAAGTCCGTGATATGAATAACAGGTATTGACGGCTGCCGTTCCCGCTGCCCAGAGCGTTTCGTTAAGCATAAGCGGAAGCGAAAGCAACAGAACCTTGCCGAAAAGATTCCATGACACACGGAAATCCGTAAACATACCCTCAACGTACGGAGCATCAACAGTATGTCTGTGTGCCCATATAACCACATAACCCATCTGTATGTATCTTGAGATGATTGTGGCTATTGCCGCACCGACAACACCCAAAGCCGGAAGCCCGAGCTTACCGAATATCAGGATGTAATTGAGTATCAGGTTGATAAATACTGCTATGACGGAAGCCTGCATCGGAACTTTCGTCTCTCCCGATTCACGAAGGGTAGATGAATAACTCATCTCCACCGACATCGCAGGCAGACCGAAAAGCATGTATCTAAGATATATCCTGCCGTAGTCAAGAGTGGCCGCAAGATCACCCGCATCCGAACCTTCGTGAAGGTAAAGCGATATTAACGTCTCATCCAAAGTAATAAAGATGAGTAACGAGATGATAAGCGTGATAAGCGTTAAGATAAGCTTGCTTCTTAATACATCCCTTACTCCGGGCATGTTCTTCTGTCCGTAGTATTGCGCTCCTAAAATCCCCGCGCCGGATACAACTCCGAACATGCATAAAAGGAATACAAACAGCAGCTGGTTAACGATGGATACACCGCTCATCTGCTCTGTTCCTATTCTGCCTATCATTATATTGTCCAAAAGGCTGACGAAGTTGCTTATTCCGTTCTGAATCATTATGGGGAATGCTATCGCCAGAACTTTAAGATAAAAATCTTTTGTTCCTATTAATCTTTTCATATATGTCTGATTTCCTTATGTCCTTATTTCCTGACCAATGACACTGCGCATTCACAATGTACACATTGCGGAAACATATCCACAGGTGTGGCTTCTTTGATCTCATAGCCTCCGTCCGTAAGCAGCTTAAGATCCCTTGAAAGTGTCGCGGGATCACAGCTTACATATACAACACGCTTGGGAGCCGTCGATAAGATAGTATTTATCAAAGCCTCATCGCAGCCCTTGCGCGGCGGATCTATTACTATTACATCGGGCTTCGGAAGTGTGATCTTCGCATCAGAAAGACCTATCTCCTCCGCTTTTCCCGTATAGAATGTCACATTGTCTATTCCGTTATATTTTGCATTGGCCCTGGCATCCTCTATGGCCTCGGGGATGATCTCAACGCCGTACACATGTCCTGCCATTCCGGCCAGAAATAGTGATATCGTACCTATTCCGCAATAAAGATCCCAGACTGTCTCCGTACCCTTAAGGTTCGCATACTTAAGCGCAAGTGAATACAGCCTGTCCGTCTGCTTCGGGTTGACCTGGTAAAACGACCTCGGAGAGATACTGTAAGTAATAGCACGATGCGGCATATCATCTCCGCATACCTCTATCGTATCTTTTATCGAATCACTGCCCCAGATGGTATGGGTCTCATTACCCATGATTACATTGCTTCTCTCCGTATTGAGATTAACTGACACGGATGTCATTCCTGATACATCGGCCAGGGCTTTAATTAGCTCTTCCTGTCCCGTAAGATACAGAGCTTTTCCTTTTCCGGTATCAGGTATGCGCTTTCTGTTAAGCACGAGGCATACCATAATCTCCCCGGTCTTAAAGCCCTTTCGTATGAGGATATGACGCACAAGACCCGTGCCTGATCCCTCATCATAGGGTGCGATGTCAAAACGTCTCATATGCTCTTTTATGATCTTCGTTATATCGGCATACTCTTTCGCACCGATTACGCAGTCATCTATCGGGATAATATTGTGACTGTGACCTGCATAAAAGCCCGTCACAACATGACCGTCCTTATCTCTTCCGACCGGAAACTGTGCCTTGCCGCGGTATCTTAGGTTATCGTCCATACCGACAATATCCCGTAAGATTCCGTCAACAAAATCCGCATCAAAACCTCCGATTCGGATAAGGTCGTTTCTTACCTTGTCCTGCTTATACTTAAGCTGGGCCTTATAATCAAGAGCCTGAAGCTGGCAGCCTCCGCAGGATTTTGCCTTGGGACATACCGGTGTTACGCGGTCATTCGAGGGTATAAGCACCTCATCAAGATGAGCGTAGGCATAGTTTTTCTTCGCCTTCATAATGCTCACCCCGGCTTTGTCCCCGATTACGGCATCTTTAACAAAGAGGGTATAGCCGTCTATCTTGCCTATACCCTCGCCATTTATCCCCATATCGGAAATATCTATATCGAGTTGGTCACCTTTTTTGTATTCGATCACTCTAATCTCGTACCTCTTATGTTGCTGTCCAAAAGCCTGTTAAAGCCCTGCCACTCCTTGGGATTCTGACTCTTGCCTAAAAGTTCGGTGAATGTCTCCATCTTCGCATCCAGATCGTCGGCAAAATTAAGTGCCACTGCCTCGATAAGCGCAGGCTTTTTGGGCGAACCGAATTCATACTCACCGTGATGAGCAAGAATGCAGTGCTTAAGCTCATTCTCCAAAACAGGCGGGAAGCCTTCTATGGACTTAACCTTCTCACCTATCATCTCGGTACCCATGACGATATGGCCAAGCAATCCGCCTTCATCCGTATAATCATTATCCGGGTAGGGTGAGAGTTCCTTAGTCTTACCTATGTCATGGCAGATTGCCGCAGTCACCAGCAGATCCCTGTCAAGTGCGGGATACTGAGCTGCGAAAAAGATACAGTTCTTTGTTACGCTTAAAGTGTGCTCAAGCAGTCCGCCGACGAACGCATGATGCACCATCTTGGCAGCCGATGAGAACTTGAACTTTGCGATGAACTTCTCATCCTCAACAAAGAAAGCCTGAAGCAGTTTCTTAAGATAGGTGTTCTCCGTGCGGTCTATGATATCCAGAAGCTCCTTGTACATAGAGTCCACGTTTTTTTCACTGACGGGAAGGTAATCCGCGGGCTCATACTCGCCTTCGTGAGCCAGTCTTGCGCGCTTAACGCTTACCTGAAGAGCACCGTTAAATGTGCTGACATCGCCGACTATCTCCACATAGTCCTTCTCATCAAAGTCCTCAATGCCGGCGCTGTTGGGCTCCCAGACTTTGGCATCCATCGTACCTGTCTTGTCCTGAAGGATAACGTTAAGGTAATTCTTGCCGTTCTTGGTAACAGCCGATGAACGCTGCTTGATTAAATATATATCGCTTATCCTGCTGCCTTCCGTAAGGTCTTTAAGGTATCTCATGACATCTCCTTTAATGTAACTTCCAATGTGAGTTCTCTGTATTCTTCTCCTGACTGCCTCATTATGACAACGTTGACAGTCGTGTCAGGTGTACTGCTCTCCATATATTCCGTATAGTTGGAGAACGATCTTATCTCTTTGTCATCTATTCTGACGATTACGTCTCCGCTCTGTATACCGGCGTTCATTGCGGGCGAATCCATGATTATGCCCGTTACGTATGCGCCTATCGGAACGCCGCTCTGCTCATTGGCCTCAGCGGTAACATCGGCTCCGTTGATACCAAGGAAAGCTCTTGTGCGTCCGTTGGACATCCTCTCTATCGATCTCTTGATGTCGGATATGCCTATTGCGCTTATGATATTCTTCATGTCGGAAGAATTGTGACTCTGATCTATTATGCCCAAGACCTCGCCCTTAAGATTGACGATTATTCCGGTCGCGTCGCTGCTTCCGTAGATGTCGGTCGTAAGCATCTCATAGTTCTGATCCGTCATGTATATGTATGAGCCTTTGCTCGTAAGCATTCCGTATCCGACAGAATTGTCCGCACCGTAAGGTCTTCCGATAGCTATCACAGGTGTGGCAAGTATTGTTGCAACCCTTGAATTGGCTAAAGCAGCGGGAACCATGTTATCTTTTGTTGAGTCGCTTAAGCCCTCCATGGGAACAGCAACTATCGACATACCGATGTTGAAATCCGATGCTTTAATCGTTCCTTCGGCAACAGTTCCGTCACTTAAAGTCACATTGATCTGCTCGGCATCCTTAATGCTTTCGGTTCTGCAAAGGAATAATAACTCCTTACCGTTATCCGTGATATACAGGCCGGAGCTACTGTTCTTATTCTCATAAGCATTATCAAACCAGTCCACATCCTGACTTACGCTCGTAATCTTAACAAGCGATTTCTGTACGGAATCCGCAACCTTATACAGATTGTTGTACTGATCTCTGTACTGGGTTATCGGATCCACATCCTTGGGCCTTTCAATGATCTGGATCTGTGGCTCCTGTTCTTCCTCTTCATCCTCAAAAATCATATC
>JAEEGJ010008308.1_pt1 | contig 28748 bp, 22 predicted proteins | sample 8958761 | NCBI WGS metagenome assembly JAEEGJ01 (sample SAMN16246546, study PRJNA631951) | gut metagenome | biome: gut microbiome; feature: rumen; material: RS-attached | host: Bos | place: Iran: Karaj | collected 2018-10
TAAGGCGTTGCAATAGCGTTGCATTTACAGAGTGATGACGCGGTCGCCCAGGGTGCGGGAGAGTTCGGCGCGGGCGGCCAGGAGTTGCTGGTAGCGGGTTTGAAGAGATGCGAGAGTGTCCGATGAGGCCTCCTGGATCTCTTTTTCTGTTTTCTTGATTTCCAGACGGACCACCTCCATCTGGTAATCGGCCATGATGTGGCGGGTCAGTTTGAGCAGGTGGGCCTCATCATCGGTGGGCATGTTGTCCTTGAAGAGTTTGCTCAACTGGTAGCGCTCCTCCATCAGGCTGGCGGCGGTGAGACTGACAAATGTCTCGGGGTGCGACATGAAGAACTTCTCGGTGTTGAAGTCCTTCTCCTCCAGATGCTCGGCCATAATCTCCACAAAACGCTTGTAGACCGGATGACGGAACTCAAGCCCGTCATTCTGGAGAGAGCCTACTATGAACTGTCCGACCGTCATATCCTGATCCTGGCCCTCTTCATCCTGGTACTTGCACATTACCTTGCCTCCGTATCTTACTATGAGTTGTGACAGCAACCGCTCCTTATCCATCATGGGACCAAAGCCGTCACGCTTGAGTGCACGTATCTCCTGACGAAGTTTGTCCTCGGCCGATATCTCAGGCTCGGGAGCGGGCTCAGAGGGAGCCTCCGGATTGTCAGATTCCACCATCGACGGCTCGGGATTTTGCCCGTTTTCATCGGCTGATTGGGCCTGGCGAGGGGTCTGCGCAACGGTCTGTGCCTGCTCTCTTTGGCGACGGTTTACGTCGTTGATGAGCAGACGTTCATCGATCTTCATTATCTGGCTGCATTCGGTAATGTATACGGACCTTACAATGGGATCCTGTATGACCGATATGCTTTGCGTGATGCTCTTGATAAGTTCACTGCGGCTGTAGGGGTCATCCTGGGCATCCTCCATAAGAAGGTTGACCTTGAACTTGATGAAATCCACCTGATGGGTGTCGATGTACTGCTGGAAGGCGGTGGCACCGCGACCCTGTGCAAAGCTGTCGGGATCCTCGCCGTCGGGCAGCAGAAGAACCTTTACGTTCATGCCCTCGGCCAGCAGCATGTCTATGCCGCGAAGCGAAGCCTTGATGCCGGCCCTATCGCCGTCATAGAGCACAGTTATGTTGTTGGTGAAACGGTGTATCAGACGTATCTGACCGGGAGTGAGTGATGTTCCGCTGGATGCAACCACGTTCTCAACTCCGCTCTGGAACATGCTGATGACATCGGCATAACCTTCAACCAGGAAACAGCGGTCCTTGCGTACTATGGCCTGCTTGGCCTGCCAGAGTCCGTAGAGCTCGCGGCTCTTGGAGTAGATGATTGATTCAGGCGAGTTTACGTACTTGGCCACCTTGGCATCGGCACTCATAATGCGGCCGCCAAAGGCTACTACCTTGCCTGAGATGGAGTGGACGGGGAATATCACGCGGCCGTGAAAGCGGTCACGCAGCTGACCGTCGTTCTCACGCTCGTAGCACAGGCCGGTCTTGATGAGGTTCTCCCTGGTGAATCCCTTGGCCAGTGCGGCGCGGGCCAGTGCATCGGGCTCATCGGGACAGTAACCCAGATGGAACTTTTCAAGTATGTCATCGCGGAATCCGCGCTTGCGGAAATAGGCCAGACCTATGGCGCGGCCCTTCTCGGTGTTAAGCAGCGTATCCTTGAAGAAATCCAATGCGAACTGATTGGTAATGAACATTGACTCGCGCTCGTTCTGCAGGGCCTTCTCAGAGTCTGTCAGTTCACGCTCGCTGTAGGGTATGCCGTACTTGCGGGCCAGCCATTTGGCGGCGTCCCAGTATGACATCTGCTCGTGCTCCATGAGGAAATGTATCACGTTGCCGCCCTTGCCGCAACTGAAGCATTTGCATATTCCCTTGGAGGGTGAAACATAGAACGAGGGGGTCTTCTCGTTATGGAAAGGACACAGTCCCACAAAGTTCACGCCGCGGCGTCGCAGGGTGACAAACTCGGATACCACATCGACAATGTTGGCTGCATCGAGTATCTTCTCTATGGTTAACTGGTCAATCATTTCCAGGCAAGTGTATTGATGCCAAAATTACAAAAAATTCCCTTCCTGATAAACGTATATTCCATATAGAAATCTTTTTAAATAATATTGACATTAACATAGTTATTATTAGAAGGAAAATGATTTATTTTGTGAACGAAAACTGACCCTATGGAAACAAAAACGAAACCTTACAAAATCAGGGAGAAGGCCTCCAAGGACGCTGATTACAGAGGTCTGATCCGTGCTGAACTGGCAGATGAACTCTATGACGGGATTCTGACTATCATCGTGGCACAGAAAAAGTACCGCGATCCCGATTATTCTGCCAAGAAACTGGCCGAGGAACTGGGCACTAACCCCAGGTATCTGTCGGCTGTGATCAATTCAAGATTCGGAATGAACTATTCCAGTCTGGTGAATGAGTTCAGGGTACGTGATGCGGCAAACATGCTTACCGATAAGCGTTATCTGGACCTTACGATGGATGAGATAGGACGTAAATCCGGTTTTGCCAACCGTCAGTCGTTCTACGCTGCATTCTTCAAGGAGAAGGGTGAGGCACCTCACCAGTACAAGAAACGTCTTCTTTCCAAGTGAACAAACAGCTCTGACAATATCTTCCAGATGACTATTCAAGAGAAAGTCCTTGATGTAAAACAGAGACTCAGGCTGTCCATGAACGGTGTTGCGTCGGCCGATATGCGAAAGGCGGGCATCGGCTATAAACTGAATTTCGGCGTGGGTCTTCCGGCACTCAGGGAAATAGCACAGGAGATAGAGAAGAGCCAGGAGCTTGCAGCAGCTCTATGGAAAGAGGATATCCGCGAATGCAGGATACTTGCTGCTTTGATTTATCCTCAGGATCAGTTCATGCCGGACATGGCTGACCTCTGGATTGAACAGATAGAATACCCCGATCTGGCTGAAGTGTGCTCAATGTATCTCTTCAGCCGGATGCAGGGTGCGTCGGAGTCAGCATTCCGTTGGATTGCCTCCGACAATGCTATGGCCCGGTATTGCGGTTTCCTGACGCTGGCTCACATGCTGCGCTCGGGACGTGAGATGGGCCAGCGTTATGTGCAGGAACTCAGGGATCAGGCGGCTGCAGCCATCAGTGGCACGGACATAATGTGCGCTCAGGCGGCTAAGGCGGCTCTGGACAGACTGGAAGCAGAGAATGGATAAGGCGGACGGACTTGGTCAGGCGCGACAGAATCTGACCGATTACCTGCGTCTGAATTCACTGCGTAACACCCCTGAGAGGAATGCGTTGCTTGAGGTGGTATACTCTACCGATGTCCCCATGCAGGCCGAAGAACTGGCCCGCCTGATGACTGAAGGGGGACGCCTCAGGATAAGCCGCGCCACGGTGTACAACAACCTGCGTCTGTTTGAGGAAGCCGGTCTGTTGCGCAAGGTGTTCCAGGATGACAAGGTTCTCTATGAGAGGACCGATAAGAGCAAAGGCGTCATCAAACTGGTATGCGACGGTTGCGGCAAGATAACAGAGATGAACGGCGACAAGGTGCGCCGTCAGATTGCCCAACTGCGTACGCGCCGTTTTAACGCCGTGGGATGGGAACTGAGAATATTCGGGTTGTGCAGTAAGTGTACGGCAGACCAGAAACGGAAACAGAATAAGTTGAATAAAAAAGATAAAGACAGGAAATGAAAACAGAAAAGATTGATGTCCTGCTGGGACTCCAGTGGGGTGATGAAGGCAAGGGTAAGGTTGTTGATGTGCTCACACCGCGCTATGACGTTGTAGCACGATTCCAGGGAGGCCCCAATGCCGGTCATACCCTTATTTTCGATGACAAGAAATTTGTGCTCAAGAGCATTCCTTCTGGAGTGTTCCAGGGTAACAAACAGAATATCATAGGCAACGGTATGGTGCTTGACGCCGCCCTGTTCAAGGCCGAGGCCGAGTCACTTGAGGCTGCAGGCATTGACCTGAAGAACCGTCTGCTCATATCCAAGAAGGCACATCTGATTCTGCCTACACACCGCCTGATGGACAGCGCCCTTGAGGCATCAAAGGGCTCAAACAAGGTAGGTACCACAGGCAGAGGCATCGGCCCCACATACACCGACAAGGTGGCTCGCACAGGCGTACGCGTGGGTGACCTGCTGCGTCCCGACTTTGAGGAGCGTTATGCTGCAGCCCGTGCAGCCCATGAGCGCACACTCAAGAGCCTGAACTTTGAGTATGACCTGGCTCCGCTGGAGAAGGCTTGGCGTGAGGGCATTGAGTATATGAAACAGTTCAAGTTCGTGGACAGCGAGCATTATGTTGCCAACCTGCTCAGCGAGGGCAAGACCATCCTTTGCGAGGGTGCTCAGGGCACAATGCTGGACATTGACTTTGGCTCATATCCGTTTGTTACATCATCCAACACCATTTGCGCCGGCGCTTGCACGGGTCTGGGTGTTGCTCCGCGCAACATCGGTAAGGTTTACGGTATCATGAAGGCCTACTGCACACGCGTGGGTAGCGGTCCGTTCCCCACTGAGTTGTTTGACAAGGACGGTGAGGCTCTCTCTGACCGCGGTCATGAGTTCGGTGCAGTTACCGGTCGCCGCCGCCGTTGCGGTTGGGTTGACCTGGTGGCTCTGCGTTATGCAGTACGCCTGAACGGTGTGACTGACCTGATCCTTATGAAGAGCGACGTTCTGGACACCTTCCCCACCATCAAGGCTTGCGTAGCCTACAAGCTGCCCGACGGAACACAGACCGATGAGTTCCCGTTTGACTGCGAGGGTGTGGAGCCTATCTATGAGGAACTGCCCGGTTGGAAGACAGACCTGACTCAGGTCAAGGATGAGGATGAGTTCCCTGAGGAGTTCAACAACTACATCACCTTCCTGGAGGAGTATCTTGAGACTCCGGTATCAATAGTATCGGTAGGTCCTGACCGCCACCAGACAATTGTTCGTGAGAAATGATGGTAAATGAGCCGATGACCCCTTATGCAATGTACTGGGTGCTGTTCATTGTAATAGCAATCGTGAGCCACTCAGTGCAGTTGAATCTGGACCGCAAGTTCAAGAAGTATTCGCAGATACCTACCCGTGACGGCTTGAGCGGTCACGACGTAGCAACCCGCATGCTTGCCGATCATGGTCTGACCGATGTGCGCGTAACCTGCGTGGAGGGGCGGTTATCGGACCACTATAACCCCGAGACCAATACGGTTAACCTGAGCAAGGACGTCTACTACGGACGTACCATGATGGCCGCAGCCGTTGCAGCTCATGAGTGCGGACACGCAGTACAGCATGCCAAGAACTACGCTCCCGTACAGTTGCGCTCGGCGCTGGTACCTGTGGTGCAGTTCTCGTCACAGATTGTGACATTCGTGCTGCTGGCCGGCATCCTGGTAGTGCAGACATTCCCCGCACTGATGATTGCAGGAATAGCGCTGTTTGCCATGACCACCCTGTTCAGTTTCGTAACCTTGCCCGTTGAGGTCGATGCCAGCAGCCGCGCACTTGCCTGGCTCAAGCACACCAGCAATAACGACAGCAATACAATGACAGCAGCCCAGGATGCCCTGAAGGCCGCCGCTTACACATATGTTGTGGCCGCCGTCAGTTCTCTTGGTACGCTGGTTTATTATATCATGATTTTCTTATCCCGTAGACGCTAAAAGATGAAACCGTCAATTCCAAAAGGCACGCGTGACTTCACTCCGGTGGAGATGGCACGCCGTAACTACATATTTGATACCATCCGCGGAGTGTTCCGCCTCTTCGGTTACCGTCAGATAGAGACTCCCTCAATGGAGAACCTGTCAACCCTTATGGGCAAGTACGGCGAGGAGGGTGACAAACTCCTGTTCAAGATTCAGAACTCAGGTGATTATATGAGCGGCCTGACTGATGAGGAGCTGCTTTCACGCAACAGCCTCAAGTTGGCCTCCAAATTCTGCGAAAAGGGTCTCCGCTACGACCTCACAGTACCATTCGCACGCTTCGTAGTGATGCACCGCGAGGAGCTGCAGTTCCCCTTCAAGCGTTTCCAGATACAGCCTGTATGGCGTGCTGACCGCCCCCAGAAGGGTCGTTACCGCGAGTTCTACCAGTGTGATGCCGATGTCGTAGGCTCTGATTCACTGCTCTACGAGATTGAGCTCATACAGATGATCGACACCGTGTTCAGCCGTTTTGGCGTACGCGTTGCCATCAAGCTCAACAACCGTAAGATCCTGGCCGGTATTGCCGAGAGCATCGGCCAGTCAGACAAGATAGTTGACATAACCGTTGCCATCGACAAGCTTGACAAGATAGGTCTGGACGGCGTGAATGCCGAGTTGGCCGATAAGGGTCTGCCGCAGGATGCCATTGACAAACTGCAGCCCATCATCAAGCTGACCGGAAGCAACAGCGAGAAGCTGGATACCATCGCAACCGTTCTGGCAGGCAGCGAGACCGGACTCAAGGGAGTGGAGGAGTGCCGATTCATACTGGACGGCGCCACCAAGCTGGGACTCAAGAACCAGCTGGAGCTTGACCTGACCCTGGCCCGCGGCCTTAACTACTACACCGGCGCCATCTTCGAGGTCAAGGCACTTGACGTTGAGATCGGCTCCATCAGCGGCGGCGGACGTTATGATAACCTTACCGGCATATTCGGACTTCCGGGTGTGAGCGGTGTGGGTATCTCATTCGGCGCAGACCGTATCTATGACGTGCTCAACCAGTTGGATCTCTATCCCAAGGAGGCACAGGGCGGCGTAAAGGTACTGTTCCTGAACCTGGGTGATGATGAGGCTCAGTTCTGCCTTAAGCTTCTGGCCGAGCTCCGCGCCCATGACATCCCGGCCGAGATCTATCCGGACAACGCCAAGATGAAGAAGCAGATGTCATACGCCAATGCCGGCGCCATTCCCTACGTTGCAATCGTGGGCAGCAACGAGCTGGCCGAGGGTAAGGTGACACTCAAGAATATGGAGACGGGTGAGCAGTCTCTGATTAACGCGAACGATCTTGCAGCAGCAATAAAGTAAATGGAGGATTTTGATATAAGACAGCAGCAACTCAACTCGGACAAGGAGCTTGACAACGCTCTCCGTCCGTTGACCTTTGATGATTTTGCCGGACAGGGCAAGATCGTGGAGAACCTGCGTGTCTTTGTGCAGGCAGCCCGCCAGCGAGGCGAGTCGCTTGACCACACCCTGCTGCACGGCCCTCCCGGACTGGGTAAGACAACCCTGAGCAACATCATAGCCAATGAGCTGGGTGTGGGCTTCAAGATTACATCGGGCCCCGTATTGGACAAGCCGGGTGACCTGGCGGGTATCCTTACCTCACTTGAGCCCAAGGATGTCCTTTTCATCGATGAAATCCACCGTCTGTCACCGGTTGTAGAGGAGTATCTCTACTCGGCAATGGAGGATTACCGCATCGACATCATGATTGACAAGGGACCGTCGGCCCGCAGCATACAGATTGACCTTAATCCCTTTACGCTGATTGGTGCAACCACCCGCAGCGGTCTGCTTACAGCACCCTTGCGCGCCAGGTTCGGCATCAACATGCATCTGGAGTATTATGATGCCAAGACGCTCCAGAAAATCATCCTGCGTTCAGCCGGTATCCTGGGTATACCGTGCGACGTGGATGCAGCCGCTGAGATAGCAGGCCGCAGTCGCGGAACGCCCCGTATAGCCAACGCCCTGCTGCGCCGCGTGCGTGACTTTGCACAGGTCAAGGGCTCAGGCCGCATCACAGTATCAATAGCCAATATCGCCCTTGAGGCGCTAAACATAGACAAGTACGGTCTGGACGAGATAGACAACCGCATTCTGACCACCATCATCGACAAGTTCAAGGGCGGTCCGGTGGGCATCGGCACCATAGCGACAGCACTGAGTGAGGATGCCGGCACCATTGAGGATGTCTATGAGCCGTTCCTGATTCAGGAGGGCTTCCTTAAACGTACTCCGCGCGGCCGTGAGGTGACGGATCTGGCCTACAAGCATCTGGGCCGTTCCCGTTACGCCTCCATGTCGGGCGACTTGTTTGAATAATTGCAACGCTTTTGCAACGCCCCAGGACGTAACCGGGGCGTTTTTCCGATATATATTTGTCGGAGAAACCTAAAAATTGTTTGGCTTATGAGATACCTTCTTAGAATAATAACTCTGATTATCATTATGACACTGACTACTGCGACTGCCAGCGCGGACAAGTATTCACGCGCATGGGAGAAGGTGGAACAACTTATTAAAGAGGACCAGCCTGAAAGTGCGGCCAAGATCATCAACCAGATCTGGGATATGGCCGCCAGCGACGATGACGGACGCCAGATGCTCAAGAGCGCCGTCTATCTTACACAAGTTCAGCAGGCTTATACTGAGAACAGCCTGACCGATGGCATCGAACTGTTCAGTTCACTGCTTAACACCCTTAAGGTGCAGGAGCACAAGGCCCTGTGCCACGCCTTCCTGGCCAAGGGATACATATCATACTGGCAGGCCAACAGGTACAACATGATTTACCGCCTCCCGTCCGATGACCCCAACCCGTCACTGGACAACTGGACGCCCAAGATGATATGCGACACCATCTGCTACCATCTGGACCAGTCCATCAATCTGGCAGGTAACGTAGGCTCCGGATTCTATCAGGAGTTCTTCCCCGGCGGCAACAAAGCCGGTCAGAAACTGCGTCCGCTGCTGGCTGATATGCTCATGGACCACGCCATAATGCCCATTTCCAGTTATGACCTGACATTCTCCAAGCGCAAGTTCTTTGACGACAAGCGTCTGTACGGCACCATGAGTGAGTTCCTTGAGGCCACGCGTGAGGTTAAGGCCGATGACCCCGACCTGTGGCAGATATACGTGCTGCGCCGTCTGGTCAACCATAACATAGCCTCCAAGCCCAACATACGCTGCACCGTCGATATCAGACGAATGCAGGTCCTGGCCGAGTATCTGAATTCTGACAACGAGTGGAACCGCAATGAAGAGGAGTGGCTCAAGGGCACCGTAGCCCTGGCCGAACAGTACACCAAGAAGGTCAAGTTCAGCACCATGTTCTACAGCATGGCCGTAAACCAGATATTGGATTACAGTTATATGCTGCCCGAGGATGAACAGGCCAACCTGCTGCGTCAGGCCCATGACATCTGCATTGCAGCACAGCGCAAATGGCCCAAGAGCGAGGGCGCTTTAGAGTGTGCATCGTTCAGGGCTGAGTTGGAGCAAAGGAACGTATCATTCGCAATCGATCAGGATTTCCTGCCCGGCGAGCGCAACATAGCACGTCTGGACTACAAGAACGTGAGCACCGTTTATATAAAGGTGGTCGAGGTTCCCGGCAAGATCAAGGAGTACGCCCAGGTGGATCTTCTCGCTCAGCTCAATCAGTGCAACGCTGTAGCCGAGTGGAGCATGCACGTGAATGATCCCCGCGATTACATGGATCACTTCACCATGATAAACATTCCGCCGGTAATGCAGGGCAGTTATTACATGATGGTTTCATCGGGCCAGTATTTCGGCAGCGGTGACTGCATAGCATACAAGTATATCGAGTGCAACGGCATAAAGTTCGTACGTCTGATTGAGCGGAACGGCACCCTTCACGGAGTAGCCGTCAACACCCGCACCGGCCAACCCGTACCCGACTGCAAGTACACCCTGTGGCGCTGCAACTACGACGGCGACGCCGTACAGGTAGCCACCAGCGGCATCACCCCCGCCGACGGCACTATTATGCTGGAGGGTTACAGCAACGGCACCTTCAAGATAGAACTGGAGAAAGGAGCCGATCGCGGCAACGACTCATTCAGCTTACCCTACCGCAGCGATATGCCCGATATGCGTTACCTGCGTCTCTTTACCGACCGCTACACCTATCTGCCTGGTGACAGCATACAGTTCACTGGCGTATTGTATTTCAAACGCGGAGACAATGCCGATGTCACCCCTGACACCGAAATCAACGTCTATGTCCGCGGCAGCCGCAAGGAGGAGTTCATAGGCACGTTCACCACCGATGAGATGGGTGTCATCAAAGGCTCCTACAAGATACCTGACAACTACCTGCCCGGCAGTCTGAGCATCAGGGCCGAGGTGGACCGTAACCTGGGTTATTACATCGGCAGTAAATCGGTCAATGTAGAGTCTTTCCGTCAGCCCAAGTTCAAGCTGGACCTGGACCTTAAGAACAAGGAGGTTCTCTATGACCAGACCGTAAAGGTAACCGGATATGCCAAGTCATTCACAGGAGTCCCCGTTGACAGCGCCGATGTGGAGTGGTACGCCGGAATAGACAATAACTACTGTCATCTGTTCTGTCAGGCCGATGAGTACGGCGACGTACGTGTTGGGGCTGGCAATGTCAAGACCGGCCCCGACGGCACGTTCACCTTTGAGTTCACCGTACCCGGTGATATGATGGTTAACGAGCGCTGCTATGTATCAGTCAACGCCAAGGTCACCGATATCAACGGCGAGGCCCATGAGGCCGGCCTGCAGTTCACGGCCCTGCGCAAACCCTCCAGATACATCAATATAAATACCGTAAACGGCATAATTGACCGTAACGGACAGAAGACCTTCCAGTTCACTATGGCGTCCAACATAGCCGAGTTTGCAGGAAACATCAACGTCAAGGTGTCACGTCTTGCCTGGCTTGAAAAGCCCGGACTGCCGCTTCCCTTCAAGGTAAACGCTGGTGAAAGGATGCTGCGGGAACTGAACACCGCCGCCGATAACATGAACCTCAAGGAGCGGTTCCCGCTCTATGAGTTTGACCTGCTGGGTAATGACATTGTCGAGAACGTAGTCTTTGAAGGCGTCGTTCCGTTTGATCCCGATGATCCCGAGTCCAGGAACCTGATTCTGGACCGTCTGCCGTCAGGTGTATACCGCATCACCGCCGACGCTCCGGGATGCCGCAGCGCCAAGACCGATGTAGTGCTGTGCCGTGAGGATGATTATGACTTTGTATCGCCCAAAGACCTGCTGTGGTCCTATGTTCCAAGTTATAGCTACCGCCCTGTATTGGAGGTGGGTGATACCGCCCGCATACGTCTGGGCAGCAACGTGAAAGGCGCCGTAATACACTACTACGTCGAGAACAGACTGGGAGTAGTGAATGGTGGCAGTCTGGTAACCGACGGCCGTCAGCAGATACTCTCCATACCCATCACCGATGAACTCAAGGGATACTTTGCCGTAAACTGCTGTGTCCTCTACGAGGGAGTGGTACGGAACAAGTCATTTGAATTTGAGGTACCTGACCGCGACAGGCAACTCAAGATGGAACTGGTAACATTCCGCAGCCTGCTTGAGCCCGATGTCGACGAGGAGTGGAAACTCCGCATCACCGATTGGGAGGGTAACCCCGTCAAGGCCGCCGTCATGCTCGACATGTATGACCGCTCGCTTGATGCATACGGCTCCAACAGTTTCTACTTCAATGCCTTCAACCCCACATACGTGAGCGGCAGCCAGCTTATACCCAACCAGTACACCTATGTAAACCAGTATCTGTATTGGCAGCATACATTCGGCAATCCGTTCGAGTACAAGGGCAAACGCGCCATCACCGGAATACTGCTAGACCCGTTTGAATACTATAACGTAGGTTATAGGAAATTCGGTTTGGGTAGAGCCATACCGCTCAGGGAGGCATCGTACGCTGTAAAGACCATCAACATGGACGAGTTTGAGGAACTCGGCATTACCACCGTCGATGAGGCTCTTCAGGGCTCAATAGCCGGACTTGAAATTGTGTCTGATTCAGGTGATCTGGGCGCACGCTCTAACAAGAGTATGGGCGTTACGGGCATAGATGACGGTTCGGAAGAGACTCTGTTATCGCTTGCCGACGGATACCAGACTGATAAACAGCCGGAAGTGTCCCTGCGTACCGATATGAATCCCACCGGACTCTTTGAGTACCTTGTAACCGACTCCACCGGCACCGCCACAGTGAATTTCCGTACTCCGCAGCTGCTCACCGAGTGGAACGTCAAGGGCCTGTCATTCACCGACTCACTCAAGATCGCCCATATAGACACCACCCTGATAACCCGCAAACTCATAATGGTTGAGCCGGCAGCACCCAGGTTCCTGCGTGAGGGTGACCGCATGGAGTTCACTGTTAAGGTAAGCAACCTGACTGACAAGGCAGCTCCCACCACCGTCACAATGACCATGACCGATGCCGTAACCGGCCGTGCCCTGGGCATAATTGAGGGTGGAACCAAAAAGAAAATAACCCTGCCCGCCGGCGGCAGCGCCAGCACATCATTCACAGTTAAGGTGCCCTCAGGCCTACAGGCCATAACCTACAGGCTCACCGCCCAGACCACGAGTCACAGCGACGGCATGGAGCAGACCATTCCGGTACTGACCAACCGCACACAGGTGGTACAGGCACTCTCACTCTTCAATAACGGCAGTGAGAAACGCTCATTCCACTTTGAGGTACTTGACCGTCCTCGCACCAGCACAATGGAGAATGAACAGCTCACCCTTGAGTACAGCGCAACTCCCATCTGGTATGCCATACAGAGCCTGCCTTCGATGATACGCCTGGCCGATATCTCCACGCTGAGTTTCTTCTACAGCATGATGGGATCAGCCATCTCACAGGACCTGTGCCGCCGCTATCCCGTAATCCGCGAGATGCTGGATGAGTGGAAAGAGTTGCCCGTATCAGAGTGGCAGACCCAGTTGGAACGCAATCAGGACCTCACCGGAACCCTGCTTGAGGAGACCCCGTGGGTATTCAGCAACCGCAGCGAGCGCGACCGTCTGCATGACCTGGCCAGGAATCTGGGATCGGCCCACACTGCCGAGGCCTTTGACTACGGCCTGCAGCGTCTGATTGCCACCCAGAATTATGACGGAGGCTGGTCATGGATGCCCGGCTTTGAGTCAAGCATGTACGTAACCAAGGAGATCATGCACGGACTTGGCCAGCTCATAGAGGGCGGAATCATAGAGGTAACGGCCGATATCAAACGCATGGTGCAGAACGGCATTGACTACATAGACAAGTATTACTATAAGGAGTACAACGTAGAGAACAAACCCAAGTCACTGGGCTATGACCAGCTCTACTACCTGCTTGTACGCTCATACTTCCAGTCATACAAGTTCAGCGGACTCACTGAGGCCAGCCACACCTACTTCAGCCGCCTGGCCGATATCCAGGACACCCATGAACTCAATCTGATGTTCCGCGCCCAGCTGGCCCTGCTCATGGCCCGCACCGGCAAGACAGACCAGGCCAAGAAGGTTGCCGCCACCATAGCAGACCGCGCCCTATACGACGATGAAATGGGCCGATACTGGCGTGACAACACCGGAGGAATGATGTGGTACGAGGCCCCCATAGAGACCCAGTCCCAGATAATCCGCCTGTTCATGGCAGTAGGCCGCCAGACCGAGGCCGTAGAGGCCGCCCGCTGGCTCCTTAAGCAGAAACAGACCACCGGCTGGGATACATCGCCCGCCACCGCAGCAGCCGTCACCGCCCTGCTTGCCACCGGAGGAGGCGCCCAGCTTGCCCATGATCCCGACATAACCATCTACGTAGGCCAGGAAGCCCTCCAAGCCTCCACCTCAAAGGCCACAGCCGGCCTGACCACCAAGACCTGGACCGGACCCATAAGCCGTGACAAGGCCGACATTACGATAGATGCCAAGACTGAAGGAATAAGCTGGGGAGCCATCTACCGCACCTTCACCGAGACCCTCGATCACGTAGAGTCCCAAAGCAACGGAATAACCCTGAAGCGCACCATCTGGCGAGTAAACCACTCCGCCGACGGCGACCGCCTGGAAGAGGTAAAACCCGATACTAAACTCCACGTAGGAGACCAGCTCCGAGTACGCTTTGATGTAGAAACCGACCGCAACCTGGAGTACCTCCAGCTGACCGATATGAGAGCCTCAACCGTAGAACCCGTATCCACCCACGCCGGCTTCAGCTACAACTGGCACGACGACATAGGCTACTACGCCGCTCCCGGCAACACCCGCAACGTCTTCTACATCTACCGCCTTAGCAAAGGCACCTACGTTATGGAGTACGACGTCAGAGTGCAAAAACCCGGCCATTTCACCGTAGGAAACGCCGTGATGCAGTGCCTATACGCACCCGCGTTCAGGGCAACAACACCTTCGATGACCATAAACGTCGAATAGCGAGTAAAGCCACCAAGGTGACAAAGGGGACGGTTCTCTTTGTCACCTTTTATATTTTTACTATCTTAGCAAACAAATACCATTTATATATATATGACTATGACTCCGCGTTTGCAAATGGCGTCAATTCTATTATTGACGTTTTTTGTTTTCAGCTGCTACCGTCCTGGAGATGGAATGAAACAAGGCCCTAAAGCCGCAATTTCACTTATGGACAGTGCCGAATGCATAATGGATGATAATCCGGCGTATGCAGATTCTTTGATGAGAAGCATTAATCCTCATTCTATCCTAACAAAAAGACAACGAGCCCGTTACGCTTTGCTCTATACTGCAACCGAGTATAAGAACGATCAACTATTTACAAGTGATTCCCTCATCATGGAGGCGGTGCGATACTATTCCATAAGAAACAACATTGATTATCGCTTTCTTTCTTATTACTATTTGGGTTGTGTGTACTTGGAAATGAATCAATTAACAGATGCTTTTGTGGCCTACTCACAAGCAGAGGTTTTAGTTGATAGGATCAATAATGATTATTGGAAAGGACTACTTTATGCCCGATTAGGATATATTTACTATGAAACATGTATAATGAGTCGTGCTGCAGAGTATTTCAGTCAATCTTATAAGTGTTATGAAAATGCAGAAATGAATTATCATAAGTATAGTTCCTTATTTTGGGAAGCTAGAAGTCAACTAAATGGAAAACAATACCTAATAGCAGATTCTTTAGCACAAGTTGTACAGGATTGGGCCATTGAGAATAAAAACATAGATCTCTATAACTCTGCAATCAATCTGAGATTTAGGGCTGTTTTATATTTCAACGATATTGATAGAATAATTAATTGTTACGAAGATAATATATCCCAAAATATCAATTTTGACATAAATCAATGTGATATTCTTTCTTTGGCTTTGTATTACGTAAAAACAAAGGATTATTCTAAAGCAGAGTATTACCTAGGTGGAGCTGATAGTTCTTTAGCTAATTCTGTATCGGATACTCTTTATTACAATTTCTACAAATACTTACTCGCAAAAGATAAAGGAGACACAGAAGAGACTTTGAAGTATTTGCGCATATACACTTCTCAGGATGCTGAAGGTGTGAGGAAAATCTTAAATAATTCAATTCTTGGCGCACAGAAAAACTATTATAAGATGGTAGCGGAACTTGAATCAGCCAAAACTCGCATCCGGAAAACAAGACTTGTAGCTTCCATAATTCTTTTTTGTATGATAGTCTCTATCGGTTTTTATGTTAATCTTAAAAGAAGACGTGATACAGAAAAACAGATTCAAGATTACATATCCATAATTAATGATCTTACTACTCAGATATCAGTAAATAAAGACAAAATAAGCAACTTGAATGCAAAGGTTCGAGAAATGATACGTAAACAGTTCAATCCTTCCGATTATCTGTATACCCGTTATTATGAGCAGATGGATGATAACAGAAAAGCGGAACATGTATATCGTGTTGTCAGAAATCAGTTAAAGGAATTTACAAACACCAAAAACTTGCAACATATTGATGAACTACTTGATGAGGCTTTTGACGGAATAATGAGCAAATTATTATCATCCGGACTTGATTACAAGGAAAAAGATCTGCTACTGCTTCGTTTTGCTTTGGCCGGTTTCTCTGCAAAATCCATAGCTGCATTACTTGATGAGTCTCATCAAAATATTAACCAACGTAAGAAAAGAATGCTTGATAAGATTCAGATTCAGGCTCCAAAACTAATGGATGAATTACGTATGGCGCTGAATATTAAGCAGATAAATGCATCGCCCGCAATAAGTGCTTGATAATCAGCGATTTGTGCAGATGTCATATTCTTTCTCTTGTTTCACTTTGTAACTGATTTGTAGGCAGCGCATTACACATTACAGATGTCATTCCATAATATCCTATTTTTGTAGGTTAAATAATTTGTGGTGCATAACTTTGTCACAACTCAATAGATCCTTGTTTGCACCAGCGAGTCTAATACCTATTGCGACTTTCAATTCCTGGTCCCGGGATCTATATAATTCATTTATTTGGCAGGAGGGGCCTCCGCGGTGACGCGGGGGTCCTTTATTTTTCTTAATCCATATTATAGATAATTAGTAAAACCTATTATCTTTGCGTAACAATAGGGTATTTCATGGTCTCTTTTCCATGCTGAAATCTGTAATGGATATATTCCAGAAGCATACTTTTTTGCGTAATCTGGCATTAATACTGGCTGCATTGCTTTTAATAGCAGAATGTAGCCGGTTAGATGATGGTATGGTTCGCAGCAGCAAATCTATTAATGCAATTCTGGATAAGGCTGAGAAACTATTGGATGAGAATCCAATCTTGACAGACTCCCTTTTAAATACGATAGATCCATCTGCAATAAGAGATAAAGAGAATAAGGCACGTTATGCCCTGTTTTATACTGCAGCCGAATACAAGAATGATATTGTAGCGACAAGTGACTCACTGATAATGACAGCGGTAAGATTCTATTCCATTGGTAATAATATGGATTACAGATTTCTGTCCAATTATTATCTGGGTTGTGTTTACCTGGATTTGTACAGATATTCTGATGCCGCAGTGGCCTTTGCTAATGCAGAACAATTGATAAGCTATATAGATAACGACTTTTGGAAAGGCTTGTTGTATGCCCGTTTGGGTTATATTTTTACAGAAGCATGTGATTATCATAGAGCTGAGGGCTATTTTGCAATGTCTGTAGATTGCTTTAAGAGCACAGGTAAAGAAATACATAGGCTGTATTCTTTGCTCAAAGTGGGACAATCTATGATTAATATGGAGGAATTTTCTGGCGCGGATTCGATATTGCGTTTGGTTGAAAATAGTGCTGTGTATTTGACAGATAGTGTTCTTCTAGAAAAGACAGTTTCTAGTAGGTTGTCTTGTTTCGTTTGTCAGAATGAACCTGACAGTGCAACTTATTTGGTTAATAGGTATGAGAATCTTTATGTTAACACAGATACTTTCCCCTACTTGCAGTTGATGGCGCAATATTATAATTGTGTTAAGGATTTTGCAAAATCAGAATCTTATCTAGAAAGGGCATGGAACTGTAAGTTGTCTGCAAATGATACAATATACTTGTATTATGTCAGTTCCTTGTTGGCAGATAACAAGGGCCTTACTGAAGAGGCGTTGGATTATTATAAAAAATATACTACGCTTCAAAATGAGAATTTGAGAGAGGTTTTAAGTCAACCTATTTTGGCTGTACAGAAAGAGCAGTACAGAATAATGGCAGAAAATGAGATGCTAAGGTACAGACATACTAGACTAACCCTTATGCTTTGCGTGGTGATTTTCCTGTTGATTATTGTGATTGTTCTGGTTACATACCATTATAAGAAAAAACGCATGAAAGAGCAACTGTATGATTCATTGGCAGTAGCAGAGGAGTTGTCAAGGAAAATAGATGATCTTAAGAATCAGGTGCGAGTGCAGTTCCATGAGCGTCATGATATGTCAAACCGCTTATATTCCATGTACTTTGACTCTGAGAGCCAGGATAAGATAACCAAGCAGCAACTAAACGTTACAATTAACAGCCTTATCAAAGATTATACGGCCCCGGATAGCATAAGGGAGCTGGACAGACTGCTTAATGAGTCTTATGACGGAATTATGGAGCGGTTGGTTGATCCCGAGATTGGTCTAACAGATAAGGAATTGGAACTATTCAGGTATTCTATTGCGGGGCTAACATCAAAATCAGTGAGTGTAATAATTAAGGAGTCACCACAGAATATTTACCAGATTAAATCCAGATTATTGAAGAAGGTTAGACGTAATTCAGAGGAATTATGGAGCAGCTTGAATAAGATTTGGTGATTTGGAACATTTTTTAGGCGATTTTTGAACATAAAAAAGGGCTGTCAGAAAAATATTAATTTGTAAAGGTGTAATTTGCTGAGTATCAACTAAATACAAATGGGACTGTCAGACCTAAACGGCCCCTTTTTTTTTGTTGTTGAATATGGTTGCCATATCTTTGCATCAGACCTAAAACCTAATTTTTGATTTGTCGTATGAAAAAATTTGCCAAAAGAATTCTGGTAGCATTGCTTATGCTACTTCCGTGTTTTCAAGCATCAACAGTCTGGGCTGGAGAGAGTGAGAATATCCCAGTAATTCCAAATCCTAATACGGGTGGTGGTACGCCCAAGTTCCGTGCTCGCGCCCGTTACATCCAGGCAGAGCCCCAGTGCTATTACTGCGACGGAGAGGTAACCATCCAGGCTGATAACGCAATAACCTATATCTCTGCTCAGGTGGTTCGTGCAGAGGATAATATGACTTGGAGTGATGCTGGTATCGGTAACACCATTACATTGACCGTAACATCAGAACCCGGTACTTATTACTTGTACTTTACTCTATCCAATGGACAGAGCTACATTGGCAAGTATATCCGGCAATAAGGAATATCCAGTCTGGTTAGACTCGTCTTTTCTCGCCACGATGGCAAACGGTAAGCCGTTTGCCACGTGGTTAACAATGAAGTCCTTTTCCTTTCATATCAATGAAACAGTTAGCACTATTGACTTGTTTGCTGATGACAGTTCTGTCTGTAGACTGTACACATCAACCATCAATTGCAGATGTATTGGATTCAGCCGGCCCCAACCGTTCAGAGTTGGAGGCCGTGCTGAGCCACTACAAAACCAATGACAATAACCCTCAGAAACTCCAAGCAGCTGAGTTCCTGATAAAGAATATGCCTGCACACTACTCTTACGCAGGCGACGCGATTTACGAGTATTATGAATATGCCGCTGGAATCCTTGCTGATAAGTCTCTCTCTCAAGAGCAGCAGCGTGACAGCCTGCTTTCCATAACTGATCTTAAGTACCGCGATCTACCTGATCACACTGTGTCAGACGCCCAGGTAATCAAAGCTGATTTCCTGATTAAGAACATTGACACTTCATACGACAGGTGGGTTAATTGTGATTGGGCTAGACAGATTACTTTTGATGAGTATCTGGAGTGGCTCTTGCCGTATAAGGCGATAGAGCTTCAGGAATTGGACGCATGGCGTGACACGCTGCTTGCTCATTTCGGAAAGGGATTGGAGCATCCCATAAAAAATGACGTGGAGTACAACACCACAATGGCTACTGCTGATATGCTGCGTAATGATGCCTATAACGGACTAAACCGTTACGGTCTCTATACGCGCGCCGGCCTGCCTTTGTTGAGTGCCCACTTGCAGGCCGCCCAAACCTATGGCGATATACCCGATTATGCACTGACCGCAGTTTTGGTTTTCCGCAGTGCAGGAGTGCCCGCCGTATGGGATGAGACTCCCGTAGGAAGCCGCGGAACAGCAGCTACCCGTTGGTACACTATCATATCTGACAGGGGAGAGCACCTGAATTCGGAGTGGGACTTTGCAACCATGATAGGAGGTAGTTTCTTCCCTTACGAGCGTGGTCCCAAGGTTTACCGCAGCACTTACGCCATAAACCCGGAGCGTTGGGAGTACCGCCAGAAAGCAAAGTACCAGTATCCCTTTGAACTGGGCCGAAAAGATGTTACGTCACAGTATTTCCTTGTCAGTGATATTGCCGTTCCCATTGAGAAGGGCATCCGCAAGCATATAAAGGATAAGTACGTCTATATTGCATCGGCCGTACGTAGTGAAGAGAAGCCTTGGCAGATTGTAGACTTTGGAGTGATGAAACACGGTAAGGCCACATTCCACGACATGGGTCGTGAGGTCCTGTACCAGATCCAGGGCTACAACGGAGAAACCCTTATTCCAATTAGTGAACCTTTCATACTGCATAAGGATGGCAGTATTGAATACATAAGCGCCGATGCGCAGAATTCAACCAATCTCGATAAATGGAAAAACAACGCTATATGAATACCCTATTGAGAAGATCCATTTATACCTTGTTTGCAACCCTTACCCTTGTGGCCTTCAGCGGCTGTAGTAAAGACGATATCTATCTGTACTACGCCCTGAAAGCTGCAGGTGAGAACAAGTCCGAACTCAAGGCCGTGCTCAAGCACTACCGCACCGTCGATAAAGACCCCGAGAAACTAAAAGCCGCCAAGTATCTCATAGCCAATATGCCGGCGCATTACTCCTATCGTGATACCGCCGCCATAAACCGCTATTACAGCAAAGCTCTGCAAATACTTGGTACCGGTCCCAGTCCTGACTGGCAGCGTGACACTTTGCGCCAGATTAGCGATACTCAGTTTGGAGGGTTGACAAGAGATATTATATCAGATGTCGAGATAATGACTGCGGACTATCTTATTTACAGCATAGATCACGCCTTCAAGCAGTGGAAGACTCAGCCTTGGGCTAAGCATTTGTCTTATGAGGAGTTCCGGGACTGGATACTTCCTTATAAGGTTACTGAATATCAGAGTTTGGATAACTGGCGTGATGTGCTTTCTGAGTTTTATAGCGATAGCATCAAAACTGTAACTGATCCTGATGACCAGCGTAATACTATTTATGGCGCCATTGAGATTGTCCGTAATGAGATTCATAGTAAGCAGTCGGCTATTGGACACCGTGTTATATGGGAAGATCGTGGTAGTATTCCTATGCGTAGTGCCGCTACTTGGGTTCGTATGACTTACGGAAGCTGTATGGATTATGTAACTATGGGTACCGCGGTGTTCCGTAGCTTTGGTCTCCCAGCAGTTGTAGATATGGTTCCCTGTTGGGGACGTAACAGCGAGGGTCATAGCTGGTATGCTTTTCCGGATGATCGTGGCCGTGAACAGAAGACCATCAATTCACTTATTTTGGGTGCCGGAATGCAGTTCTATCCTTATGAGCGAATTCCCAAAGTATGGAGGTCTACCTATATGATGGACCGCGATGTAGTTACGTATCGTAATACGGCCAAGTATGTCTACCCGTTTGATATATGCCGGGAAGATGTTACTGACAAATACAATTTAACATCAGACCTTACAATTGAAACAAAAAAAGAACTGACATCCACTCTTAAGGACCACAAGTACGTTTACATCGCAATGTTTGTTAACTCCGGAGGTCCACAATGGAGAATCCTTGATTACGGTAAACTAAAGAGAGGTAAGGCTTGTTTTAAAAACATCGGTCGTAACATGCTTTACATAGCATTGGGATATGATGGCGAAAGACTTGTTCCTATTAGTAGTCCGTTCAAACTTGACAAAAGCGGAAAAGTAGAATACATTGACTACACAGATGCTACACCAAGAATCAGTAAAGAAATAAGACGCAAATACTACGAATCATATAATGTAGTAAATATGCGTCGTCGCATACTTGGTGGTAAGTTCCAATGCTCTGATTATCCAGATTTTAAAGATGCAGTTACTCTATATACAATTGAGAAAACTGATATACCGGATAAGATTGAGATGAATGCCGGCCGTCCATACCGCTACTGGCGTTACATGACACCTGACGGTTCATGGGGAAGTATATCAGAACTGTCGTTCTATGATAGTGATGGAAACCGTCTGGATCGGAAAGGTATAGCAAATCCGGAAGCCGGCCAGGATGCTATAGAAAGAGCATATGACGGGAACCTGCTCTCCAATTTTGAGATCAACCAACCTAATGGTAACTGGGTAGGAATGGATATGGGCAAGCCCATTGAAGTTAAATATGCAAGCGTATCACCGCGCAGTGATGATAATGATGTATGCCCAGGCAATGAATACGAGTTGCTCTATTTCAACGGAAAGAGTTGGCGTTCATTGGGTTATGATAGAGCTGAAGGCAATTCCCTGCTTTACGATAAAGTACCGCTCAATACGCTATTATGGTTACGCAACTTCACGCGTGGTAATAACGAGCGTCCATTCATTTTGAAGGAGAATGGTGATATTGAGTGGTGGTAATATTGGAACTGAGATTATTCTTGTTATCATTAACTAATGACTTGTTTTACAATGAAATATAAAATATTGTTCATTCTTTTTCTTCCATTGTTATTTGGAGAGTGCAGTAAGGATTTAGATTCAGCAATACACAAATTGTACAATCGCAAAATTGATATGTCATGGGAAAATGTATATATCAGCGACAATGAGGTATTTGAGAATCATGAATTTGTCAAGCCTATAAAAATAGTTGTTTACGTTGACACAACCTTATGCTTATCATGCTTTGGTAATTATCTGGAAGCTGCGAACCAGTACATGCTAACACAGAATAGGGATAGTATTGAGTATATATGTGTTCTTAGGCCACGTTCTATTGAAGTGGTGCAAAAAATGTTGCAAAACATAAAACATTCAGAAATTTCGGTCGTAATGGATGTGGATGATGTCTTTCTAAAAAGAAATTATCTTGATAAATATACAGATGTGTTAACTGCATTCATGTTAGACGAGAATAACAGAATTGTTGTAATAGGAGATCCTCTTAGAAGTATAAAAGTACGAGGGCTATACAGGAAAACATTGTTATCAATGAATGAGAAAAAAAAGCATAAACGATGGTGGAATACTATATTTCACTAATAGGAAAAGATAGCTCTATTTTGTTTGTTTTGAAGATGTTGCCCCCGCAAGGCCTTTTTCAAATGACTACTCTTCCTTCCTAAATACAAACTACTTAATAATTCAAATTGCGACACCTTTTCTAAGAATTAATTAATGTGTTAAGAAAAAATCTCCAACAATTAATCATTTATTTAATTATGAAAAAAAAGAGCTTAATTGTATTGTTTGTAAGCATTAGCGCAGTTATTGCATTTTTTGCATCAAATAGATTGTCTGTTAATGAAGCCATTTCAGATAATATTGAAGCGTTAACAGCGGGTGATTTCGATATACATAATCGAGAGGGCATTCATGAATTTCATATATCTCCGACGCCTTATGGTAACCATTGGTTCGGTTACGTAATGGTGACCTATGATAACATGAGGAATGGTCTTCCCGAATGTCTTGGGACAAAGCAACCTTGCCAAAGGCCTACTGGTATATATTGTTGGTCATGGCGTATAGATTAGTAGGATTACACGCAATTCAATCCATTATTAATGATTAATCAACCTATAATTCAAATTGTGATATCTGATCTAAGATTTAAAATGGAATTATTAATCAATTAAATGAATTAAGAGTTATGAAAAAAAAGTGTTTTATTATTATGTTGTTTAGCATTAGCTTAGTTGTTGCAGTTTTTGCATCTAAGCGAATGTCCGTTAACGAAATCATCTCAGAGAATGTAGAAGCATTATCATCAGGTGATGATTTTGCTAGCATGTTAATACCCATTAAGTGGCCTGAAAGACTTTATTGTACTAAAACTAATGTGAATCATTCTAATTATGGTTTTCATACAAGCCCAGACACTAATGATATGTGGTGGGATATGCCTAGATGCACAGGAGACCAGGGAACTTGCGGTAGGGAGACTAGTCAATCGTGCTGGACTTATTATGTAATTCCTGGAGACTATTTCTTGTATTTATTGTCCCAGGGTTATTACTTTCTTCTTATACCCTAAGTCTTGTAGACCGGTATAATCAGTTTTTTCTTAATCCTTAGATTCAATCGCAATTTGAATTTAGAATCTTCCATGATATTATGCATGGAAGATTCTTATCTTCAATTAGATAAAAAATATTATTATGAAAAGAATTTTATTTATTCCTTTCTTTTTGATCCTATGCTCTCTTATTTCATGCAAGAAGCATTTTGCTTATGAGGTAAAGGAAATCGACTTTGTGAATAAATCCGACACTATTATTGATGGAGTACTTGTTGATATTTCATTGCCGGTGGGAATAGAAGATTTTACTATGTGTGATTCGCTCTTCATGTTCCTGGTGGATGATCCATCAGCCCAACTCCTGGTTTATTCGGCAAATGACGGGCATCTGCTGGGCCGTTTTTGCGGAAAGGGAAGAGCAAAATATGAGATTATTGGTCCTACGATGATCTCTGGACAAATATTCAATGATTCAAACGGGTCCATTTTACTTCCATTGAGAGAGCAACGGGCTGCAATTAAAATGGTAAATATCACAGAGTCATTGAAAAGAAACAGAACGGTTGTGCAGGATGTAAGAGAGTGTAATTCAATATACTATATTCTGCTTGACAATGACATCAATAATACTTTGGAATTTTTCAAAGCAGATTATAATTATTACTATAAAGATATTACAGAACCTCCATATTTTGAAATCAAATGTAATGGAGATGAAGAGGGTAAAAGAATCGATATGTATCCAAAAGTCATGAATCTTGAACAAATGTCGGATGCTAATCTCTTTTACCATGGTACCCTGTATAAACATCCATCCCGAAATCTTGTGGTTCAGCCTCTTTTAGGTATGGATTATATTCTTTTCATGGATATAGATAACAACAAGTATTTTGCAGTTCATCAGATGGGTTCGATGTCTTTTGATGATTATATATCTGCGACATATACTATCGGTGGAGATGAATCAAAAATAATGCATGAAGGTCGTGAGTTGCCGTATTATTTTGTAGAAACTTTCTGTACTGAATCATACGTTATGACACTGTACAGGGCTGGAGATTATTGTCTTAGTTTTGACGATGAAGACAAGGCTTGCCCGGAATTGATCATTTTCGATTGGGACGGCAATTTCATAAGGTCCGTCAAGCTTTCAAAACCGGTTCATGAATTTTGTTTTGACAGCAACAGCAACACTATGTATGGCTTGAATATGGCAGAAGATGTATTGTATCGTTTTGATTTAAATGATGTAATCACACAGTCTTATAACAGTTCATCGGTAAAATAATATCAAGGCCAGGTATTAGTAACTTTCTCAGTAAAAAATAAAACACATTGGCGAAAAACCAAGGAAACAAATCGGGTGTAAATGGATAGGATTATTCCAAATAGAAGACTGGGGATAGTGTTTCATCTGGCTGTCAGCCTGATGATTATCTTTAGTCTTTCGCGTTCTTTGGTTTCTGATACAGGTTTCATTTATAGCAGTAAGATATTGTTATTTTGTCTGTCCTATGTTCTGACACTATTATTTTTTTCATTATTCAGTGAAAACGTAACTACAAAAACAATCATTATCCTATTAGCCCTGTTCTGCTCCTATGAACTGTATACTGGAATAAGTCAATTGTTGGGTTTTTCGGTATCCAATAATGTTAGATTTGCTATAACAGGGTCCTTCACGAACCCAGGGCCTTATGGCGGATTTATATCCGTTTCCCTGATTCTTCTTTTAGCATATTGTGTAAAGAATCACGAAGGGCGTAAGAAGAATCATATTTCCAACCTCGTATACAGTGGCGTTTTTGTAGTTGCCGTAGTGGCAATGATGGTCCTTCCATCTACACAAAGTCGCAGTTCTATACTTGCATTGGTATGCGGGATAATCCTTGTAGCTATTGGCGAAGAAAGAATAAAAGAAAAAACCATACCGTTTTTTAGAAAATATGGAGTATGGTTAGTCCTGATACTATTATTTATTGGAACAGGTGCGTATCTGTTCAAAAAGCCATCAGCAGACGGCAGATTTTATATGGGTAGGATATGCGTTAAGGCTATTTGCGAGAATGGCTGGAAAGGTGCCGGTGTAGAGCATTTTGGCGAAGCATATGGTCAGACTCAAGCTCATTACTTTAAGCAGCAGATAGATGAAAATGGTAAAGATGATTTGGACTGGAGAGCCATAGATGAACATACCCGCATGGTTGCGGATTGTCCAGATAGCGCTTTTAATGAGTACCTGTCAATAGGAGTTGAAGAAGGTCCCATAGTTATGCTGTTATTTATCGCTGTTATTGTAACGGCCTTTGTTATCTCTTTCAGAAGAGGGACAATATGGTGTTACGGATTGACAACTCTTGCTGTGTTTGCATTCTTCTCTTATCCGTTTCATTTATGGCAGTTCCAGATAATGCTGTCTTTTCTGCTGGCTGCATGTGTATCTGATGGAGATAATAAGGATGTCAAAAAAAAGATTCTTAGGCTGTCGATATTATCAACAAGTTTAGTGGTTCTGTGTTTTGTAACTTATTATAAGGTAATTCCGGGGTTAAGACAATATAGAAAAGCAGAACAGGCTTGGAAAAAAGCTGAACGCTTATACAACAAAGAATACTATGAATATGTGGATGAGTATTGCGATACAATTGTTCCATTCTTTAAATACGATGAGCATTTTTTGTTTGCATATGGTCAGTCTCTTAATAAATCAGGGAATTACAATAAGAGTGATTCTATACTCATGATGGGAGCATCTATAAGTTGTGATCCTATGTTTTGGAATGTAATGGGCAATAACAGTCTAGCATTAGGAAAATACCGCGAAGCTGAAGAACGGTATAAACATGCATTCTACATGGTACCTAACCGCTTGTATCCGTTATATCTTTTGGCAAAGCTGTATCATACAGAGGGAGATACGGTAAAGTTTATGGATATGGCTGATAGGGTCGATTCTTTTATTCCTAAAGTAGAGTCCAGGAACACTAGTCGTTTACGTGATGAGATAAATGAAATAAAAATCGGTTACATACAATAATAATTGAGATGAATAAAAAAACGGAACAGCATACAACCAAGCGTACATTACTTGATAAGATAACAGATATACTTTGGTACGTAATGATATCTGTCATAATAATAGGATCTGTTCACTATCTGCGCCGCATATTCTTGGTAGAGCGTTTCAGAATACCATCAGAATCTATGAGACCCACCCTTGTTCCAGGCGATAAAGTATGGGTTAACAAGATTCTTTATGGCGCCAGAATATATAAATCCTTTGATTTTGAAGATCACGCCCCATTGAAATGTTTCCGTTTACCTGGAATTAGAAAAATAAGGCCTGGCGATGTAATCTGTTTTAACTATCCTCTGGGTTATGATGAGTGGACCAAAATTGAATTCAAGATTAATTATGTATACTGCAAACGTGTTGTGGGTACTCCTGGTGATACAATTGGAATTAAGGATGGTATTACATGGAATAACAATTACGATGGTACAATCGGTGTGATTGACAAACAGAATGTTATAAAGAACACGCCTGACAGTATACTATGGAGAACGGCTTTTATGGGAACCATGCCTTTTACAAGACCCATGTGGACTATGAAGAACTTCGGTCCGCTATACATTCCACAAAAAGGAGTAACCATAGAACTGGATTCAATAGGTCGTGCCATATATGGTCCGGTAATTGAATATGAAACCGGTTCTTGGCCTAGTGATGATATGACAAGTCATACTTTCATCCATGATTATTACTTTGCCTTTGGTGATAATAGTAGGGATTCAAATGATTCCCGCTACTGGGGCTTCATCCCCGATGACTTCATTATTGGAATAGTGGGAGGCAGGAAAGTCCGCAACAATCCAAACCAAACGTTTATGGAAAAAGGGAATCAAGATTAAGATTCCCTTTTTTCAATAATACGTTTTACTCAGATCATCTTTTGGCAGAGCAAGTCAGATGTATCATCAATTTACCAATTATTTGTAAACTTCGATAAAATGTTTTCATGGCCAATAAAGTGGGAAGGTTACACAAAATGACTATATTCGCACAGTTAACCTTTTTACTAACAATAAACTCCGTTTGCAGTCATGTTTGGATTCAGGTCCTTTCTCACATTCTTTTTACTTCTATGCTCACTTATTTCTTGTAAGAGGCACTTTGCTTATGAGGTAAAGGAAATCGATTTTGTGAACAAATCGGACGCCACGATTGATTCAGACGTTAAGTGGGAAGATGCCTATACCTGCTTTAGTTGGAGTGAACTTCCTGGATTGGCACGAAACGCCATTACTAATTGTATCCAAATTAGACGAAGAATTGTGTCCGGATTGTTTAGTTAGGTTCTTGGAATACGCAAATGAGTATATTTCTGGTTTTTCTTCAGATAGCCTTGGATATGTTGTTATAACCAAGTCAAAAAGAATTAGTGAAATTCAATCCTGTCTTAAAGATAAGAATATTGGGAATGTACAGTTGATTATAGATGTAAATGATTCTTTCTCAAAAGAGAATTCATTTCTTTCCGAAACGCTTTTTGACGCTCAATATTGATGATGGGTGATCCTCTAACCAATAACAGAATTAGACAACTGTAAGATAAAACGATAAAACAAATGAATGATATGAAAAAGAAAATTGTTATTCAGACCAAGATGGGTTCTTGCTACGCTATTGTATTCAGCCGTAATTGATAATACAATGATAAGTGAGGAAACTGTGACTATAGTTTCCTAACTATTTTCGTTAATGTTCAAAAATGATGCTAATTTATGAAAGTCTTACGTTTTAATCTTTTCTTACTTCTGTCTTTAGTGATGGTGTCATGTTTCAATAAGAAACATATTTCTGTTCCTTCCAAAGAGATTGATTGTAGGAATATGGCCGATATTACCATACAAGGCTCTAAGTTGGATATCGAAGTCCTTGGTGTTAAAGATATATGCATATGCGATTCCTGGCTGTTGTTTAATACTAGAGATGCTTCTGGATACTTGAAGATTTATA
>JAEEGJ010008310.1_pt1 | contig 28738 bp, 20 predicted proteins | sample 8958761 | NCBI WGS metagenome assembly JAEEGJ01 (sample SAMN16246546, study PRJNA631951) | gut metagenome | biome: gut microbiome; feature: rumen; material: RS-attached | host: Bos | place: Iran: Karaj | collected 2018-10
GATAGCGTCGATGATACCACGTGTATCGGGGATAGAGATACGCTTGCCGGTACCATTCCAACCAGTGTTGACGAGGTATGCCTTGGCACCGCTCTTCTCCATCTTCTTCACCAGTTCCTCAGCATACTTTGTGGGGTGCAGCTCGAGGAATGCCTGACCGAAGCAAGCAGAGAAAGTAGGAGTAGGCTCAGTAATACCACGCTCTGTACCAGCCAGCTTAGCTGTGAAACCAGAGAGGAAGTAGTACTTGGTCTGCTCAGGAGTCAGGATAGATACTGGGGGCAGTACGCCGAATGCGTCAGCAGAGAGGAAGATAACGTTCTTAGCCTCTGGACCAGCGCTCTTACCATTTACCTTCTGGGCAATCTTCTCGATGTGGTTGATAGGATAGCTTACGCGAGTGTTCTCAGTAACGCTCTTGTCAGCGAAGTCGATCTTGCCGTCAGCAGCTACTGTAACGTTCTCGAGCAGAGCGTCGCGCTTGATAGCACCATAGATGTCAGGCTCATTCTCCTTAGAGAGGTTGATAACCTTAGCGTAGCAACCACCCTCGAAGTTGAACACACCCTCGTCGTCCCATCCGTGCTCGTCGTCACCAATCAGCAGACGCTTAGGATCGGTTGACAGAGTGGTCTTACCAGTACCTGACAGACCGAAGAAGATAGCGGTGTTCTTACCCTCCATATCGGTGTTTGCAGAGCAGTGCATAGAAGCGATACCCTGCAGAGGCAGATAGTAGTTCATCATAGAGAACATACCCTTCTTCATCTCACCACCGTACCAGGTGTTGATGATGCACTGCTCACGAGAAGTAGTGTTGAAGGCAACGCAAGTCTCTGAGTTCAGACCCAGCTCCTTGTAGTTCTCAACCTTTGCCTTAGAAGCGTTGTAAATCACGAAGTTAGGCTCGAAGCTCTCCAACTCCTCAGCGGTGGGCTGGATGAACATGTTCTTCACGAAGTGAGCCTGCCAAGCAACCTCCACGATGAAGCGAACGCGCAGACGGGTAGCCTCGTTGGCACCGCAGAAAGCGTCGACAACATACAGATCCTTGTTGCAGAGCTCCTTGATAGCGATTTCCTTAACAGTCTTCCAAACCTCCTCGCTCATGGGGTGGTTGTCGTTCTTGTATTCCTCAGAAGTCCACCATACCTTGTCCTGGCTCTGTGCATCCTTCACGATGTACTTGTCCTTAGGTGAACGGCCGGTGTAGATACCAGTCATAACGTTAACAGCGTTGAGCTCGGTGTTTACGCCCTTGTCGAAACCCTCGAGACCAGCCTTTGTCTCCTCTGCGAAGAGGTACTCATACGATGGATTGTGGGCAATCACGGTAGAACCAGTGATGCCATACTGAGTCAAATCTAACTTTGCCATATTACTAAACTATTTTTAAATGAAAATGATCCTTGTTATTCGATTTTATATGCATTTTTGAAAATGCGCTGCAAAAGTACAAAGAAAAAGTGAATTAAGAAATAAGAATTAAGATTATTTTGCGCGCACACAATTCTTTTTAGGTTAAAGAAGTTAAAAAGTAATATCGGAACGATACTTTTGCCACTCAGACATAACAATTGAATGTCTAATCGTTAAAACAGCATAAATTATAATCGCAATTATAAGAATCAAGGTTATTATTTTGTATCTTTGCTGAATGAAAGCGCTGTATGCAAATGTCAATTAACAAAACAGATTATGAAAATAGTAGATTTCAGTAAAAGCAACTCTATCATCAACTTGTATATGTCAGAGTTGCGAGACAAGAATTATCAGAAGAATCGTCTCCTGTTCCGTCATAACATCCAGCGCATTGGTGCGTTGATGGCCTATGAGATATCCAAAACCTTGGAGTATAAGCCGAAGACGATAACGACTCCCCTCGGCACGCTGGATATTCCCTTGCCGAAGGAGGATCTGTTGGTGGCAACGGTGTTGAGGGCCGGACTACCATTCCATGAAGGATTCCTTAATACTTTTGATCATGCAGATAACGCCTTTATTTCGGCTTATCGCATGTATACCAATCGTGAACATACGGAGGTTGGCGTGCATACGGAGTACCTGGCAGCGCCTTCAGCAAAGGGCAAAACGCTCATCATCGTAGATCCGATGCTGGCAACTGGTGGTTCGATGGCTGCGAGTGTAGAGGCGCTGATGAAAACCGGTAAGCCCAAGCGGGTTCATGTGGCTTGTGTTATTGCTGTTCCAGAAGGCCTGGAGGTCGTGAAGAGCGTGTTACCGGAGGATGCTACAATATGGTGCGCCGCAGTCGACCCAGGCATGAACGATCATAAATATATCGTTCCTGGCTTTGGTGACTGCGGCGACCTCTGCTACGGTGAAAAACTGTAGGTTTAGCGGAGACCCAAGCGAGCCTCGACGACATTGACCACGTAGTCGCCTAACTTCTCGCACTCGTTGATGAGGTCCATGTAGATGGTTCCCACAGCGTAGGTATACTCGTGGTTATTGATGTCGACGATGTTCTGCTGTTTCAGCTGGTTGCGGTAGTTGTTGATTTCATGTTCAATATTGAACGTACGGTTTATATCGTACGACTCCTTACGACCCAGCATCAGCTTGTTCATTTGTGTCAGTGACTGGTCTGTCAGACCCATCATCTGATTAATGTGTTCGTATTGCTTCTCGATGAAGTGATCTTCCTTGCCATTGTACTTACGTGAGATGGTGCGCGCCATGTTATAGCAGGCATCGCCAATACTCTCCAGTTCGGATATTTCACGAAGCATGGCACGGATTTTTGCCTTTGTATCGTCAGAAAGATGCGCATCACTCACGGAGTCCAAATATTTGGCAATCTCCAGTTCCATGTTGTCGGAGATGCCTTCATATTTCTCGATACGGGTAAAGAGCTTGTTGAAATCGCCCGCTTTGTTGTCCTTTTTATTGTTGGCGCTGCTGGAAAGGGTCAACAACTCTCGTACCATGTTGAACATCCGTTGCATACGTTCGGAAAATGCCTGAATCTCCTTTTGTGCCTCAAGTACCGAAAGTTCTGGGGTCTTCATGATTCCTGAGGTAATGAAGTGCAGACGGAACTCATCTTCATCATCAACCTTCTTAGGCTTGATTACCCAACATACGAAACGCTCAATCTGAGGGATAAACCATATGAGAATTAACGTGTTGGCTACATTAAAACAGGTGTGGAAGGCTGCTAACACAAAACTAAGTTTAGCAGCGTTGGCCAGGAACACACTGGTTTCAACAGAGTCTTTTGCCATGGTGACGTCATAACCGACTAAACCGCAGACGGCATCGATAAACGGACGGAAGACAAACAAGATCCAGATGACACCAAACACATTGAAGAACATATGTGCCAAAGCAGCTCTGCGGGCCTGTGTATTAGCGGAAAGAGCTGCAAGATTTGAGGTGATGGTCGTTCCAATGTTTTCACCCATTACCAGTGCGATACCTTGATAAATGGGCAGGGCGCCACTGGAACAGAGGATCATCGTGATGGCCATAACTGCGGCAGACGACTGAACGCAGAACGTCAACACACCTCCAAGGAAGAGGAAAATCAATGTTGTCAAGAAAGAATTGGGGTCAAACGAGGCAAAAAAGTCTAGAACGGCCTGATTTTCACCCAGATGCATCTCCATCCCCGTCATGCGCAAAGTGCCTAGACCCAAGAGCAGGAAGGAAAGACCGAAGAGGAAGTCACCAATATAGCGGTATCTTTTCAGGTAAATAAGAATGATTCCAAAGAAGAAAGCGGGATAGACTGCACTTGTGATGTCGAACGACATTCCTGCTGACATAATCCATGCCGTCAGTGTGGTACCGATGTTGGCGCCCATAATCACTGAGATGGCCTGAGCCAGCGTCAACAGACCTGCATTTACGAACGATACGGTCATCACCGTCGTTGCTGTTGAAGACTGTACGGATGCCGTTACCAGCATACCTGTGAGCATTCCCGTAAAGCGGTTGGTGGTCATGGCGCCCAGAACATGTCGAAGTTGAGGACCAGCCATTTTCTGTAGGGCCTCACTCATTGATTTCATACCAAACATCAATAGAGCGAGAGATCCAAGTAGTTTGAATAAAACCAGCATATAATACTAATTATGAAATATTTCGGCTACAAAGATACAAAAAAAGCCAAAGAATACGCAGATTATCACGGATTTTTTTTATCTTTGCAGAAAAATTATCCTAAAATGTTTTGAAATATGGAAAAAACTGTGAAGATTCGTATACGTAACAATGGTTCTACCATTGAGGTTCCTATCGGGTCCACACTAGAGGAAATTTATGAGTCCTCAGGCCTTTCGATGTCGTATGGCCCCATTTCCGCGCATGTAAATAATAAGGTGGAGGGTATGCACTATCGTGCCTATAAGCAGAAAGAAGTGGAATTCCTGGATGTTACCTCGTCCAGTGGCAACAGGGCTTATACCAGAACACTCTTCTTCGTGCTCTGCAAGGCTGCCCACGAACTGTTCAAACCTTGTAAGGTGGCGATTGACATCCCAGTGTCGAACGGATACTATGTGAACCTGAGCATCGGACGTCCTGTGACACTCGACGATGCCGGTGCCATCCGTCGTCGTATGCAGGAGATCATCGATGCTGCTATGCCCATCCATCGGCATGAGACGACCATGCAGGAGGCCATTGAACTCTTTGACAGCCTGCATAACCGTTCGAAGGTGAAGCTTTTGAAGAGCTTAGGCAGGCTATATACCACTTATTATGATATCGACGGCTATGTAGACTACTACTATGGTTCGTTGCTGACGAATACCTCACAGCTATACCTCTTCGGTCTGGAGAAATACTACGATGGTCTGCTCTTGCGTCTGCCTTCCAGGGAGCATCCCGACGAGCTGGGGGAACTGATCCATCAGGACAAGATGTTCGGCATCTTCAAGGAGCACCACCAGTGGCAGGACATCATGGATCTTCGCACCATTGGCGATTTGAACGAGGTCATTGGCAAGGGCTATACATCACAGTTGATTCAGGTGTCGGAGGCCCTGCAGGAGAAGAAAATCGCACAGATAGCCGATGAGATAGCTCGTAAGAAAGGTATTAAGTTGGTGCTGATTGCCGGACCATCGTCGAGTGGAAAGACGACGACCTGTAAGCGTCTTAGCGTACAGTTAGCCGTCAACGGCATCAAACCCGTTGGCATCTCACTCGATGACTATTTCCTTGACCGCGACAAGACACCGCGTGACGAGAAGGGCGACTACGACTTCGAGAATCTGCATGCCCTGAACCTGCCGCTACTGAACGAACAGCTTTCGGCCCTCTTCCGAGGCGAAGAGGTGGAATTACCGCGTTATGACTTCCCTACGGGTACCAGTCAGAAGAGCGGTAAGAGGCTGCGACTGAGTGAAAAGGAGATACTGGTTGTTGAGGGAATCCATGCCCTGAACCCAGAGCTGACTTCGGAGATTCCCAACGAACAGATCTTCCGCGTCTATGCCTCTGCGTTGACCACCATCTTGCTGGATAACCATAATTACATCCCCACAACCGATAATCGTCTGCTGCGTCGTATCGTTCGCGACCATAAGTATCGTGCCGTCTCAGCTCAGGAGACCATTCGTCGCTGGCCCAGCGTGAGGGCAGGTGAGAACAAGTGGATCTTCCCCTATCAGGAGAATGCCGACGCGATGTTTAATTCGGCGATGCTCTTCGAACTCGCTGTCATCAAACAACAGGCAGAGCCTCTATTGGAACAAGTTCCTGAGAATTGTCCGGAGTATGCTGAGGCCTATCGACTGTTGAAGTTCCTGCGTTATATCAAACCAATACCTGAGACGCAGATTCCTCCAACCTCGCTCCTGCGTGAGTTCCTCGGCGGCTCGTCGTTCACCTATTAATTCGTAGTTATAGATTTCGAATCCTGTATTTTTATACGTAAATATGCCTAATTCGTGGTAGATTATTCACTTTTTGCTTTATTCCTTTGGTTGTTTCATTAAAAATACATAATTTTGCACGCGTTTTAGAGAAAGTTAGTAATAAACGTAAATAATATGGCTGAAAAATTAGAAGTGAAGGAGCTGGATCAGGTTGTGGTCCGCTTCTCAGGTGATTCCGGCGACGGTATGCAGCTCGCCGGTAACATCTTCTCTACGGTTAGTGCCACCGTTGGTAATGGCATCTCTACATTCCCCGACTATCCTGCTGACATTCGCGCCCCGCAAGGTTCACTGACGGGTGTCTCTGGTTTCCAGGTACACATCGGTGCCGGTAAGGTCTACACCCCAGGCGACAAGTGCGACGTGCTGGTAGCCATGAATGCCGCTGCGCTGAAGACGCAGTACCGCTATGCCAAGCCGGGCGCAACGATCATCATCGATACCGACTCGTTTGGGCCGAAGGACTTGGAAAAGGCTCAGTTCCAGACAGAGGACTATCTCGGCGAGATGGGCATCGACCCGGATCGCGTCATCCAGTGCCCGCTCACCACAATGGTGAAGGATTGTCTGGCTGATACCGGTATGGACATGAAGGCGATGATGAAGTGCCGTAACATGTTCGCCCTCGGTCTTGTCTGCTGGCTCTTCGATCGCGACTTGAACCTCGTGGCAAACTTCCTGAAGGAGAAGTTCGCCAAGAAGCCTGCTATCGCCGAGGCTAACATCAAGGTAATCCAGGCAGGTTACGACTACGGACACAACACGCACTCATCGACTATCAACGTTTATCGCGTAGAGTCGAAGGAGAAGGTTCCCGGACGCTATATGGACATCACAGGAAACAAGGCTACGGCCTATGGTTTCATCGCCGCCGCTGAGAAGGCCGGCCTTAAACTCTATCTGGGTTCCTATCCTATCACCCCCGCCACCGACGTACTCCACGAACTGTCAAAGCACAAGTCGTGTGGCGTAATTACCGTTCAGTGTGAGGATGAAATCAGCGGTTGTGCCTCTGCCCTCGGCGCTTCGTTCGCTGGTGCACTGGGTGTCACCTCTACCTCTGGTCCTGGTATCTGTCTGAAGAGTGAGGCCATGAACCTCGCTGTGATTATGGAGCTGCCCCTCGTGGTACTCGATGTACAGCGTGGTGGTCCTGCTACAGGTCTTCCCACAAAGTCGGAGCAGACCGATCTGCTTCAGGCACTCTTTGGCCGTAACGGTGAGAGCCCGATGCCCGTGATGGCAGCCACCAGTCCTACCGACTGTTTCGATGCAGCCTATCAAGCTGCCAAAATCGCCCTCGAGCATATGACGCCCGTCGTATTGCTTACCGATGCTTTTGTAGCTAATGGATCTGGTGCCTTCAAACTCCCAGAGATTGCCAAGCTCGATCCTATCAATCCCCCATACGTTCCTGAGGAACTGAAAGGTAAATGGACTCCTTATATGCGTGCTGAGAACGGCACCCGTTATTGGGCTGTACCTGGCCGTGAGGGCTTTGCGCATATCCTTGGCGGTCTGGAGAAGGACTCCAACACAGGTGCTATTTCCACAAATCCTGAGAACCACGACCTGATGACACGTCTGCGCCAGCAAAAGATTGCCAACATCCAAGTGCCAGACCTTGAGGTCGACGGTGATGCTGATGCCGATTTGCTGATTGTGGGCTTTGGTTCTACCTATGGCCATCTGCGTTCAGCGATGGACGAGCTGCGTGGAAAGGGTTACAAGGTTGCCCAGACCCACTTCAAGTATCTGAACCCGCTGCCTAAGAACACAGCTGCCGTTCTTTCTAAATATAAGAAGGTGGTAGTAGCTGAGCAGAATATGGGTCAGCTCGCTGGTTATCTGCGCATGAAGGTAGATAACTTCGTTCCCTTCCAGTTCAATCAGGTGAAGGGACAGCCCTTCGTGGTAGAAGAGTTAGTCAACGCATTCGAGGACATTTTAAAGAAGTAAAGCATTATGAGTTATACAGCACAAGATTTCAAGAAAGGCCAGCCCCGTTGGTGCCCTGGTTGTGGTGACCACTTCTTTCTGGCTTCACTCCATAAGGCTATGGCAGAGATTGGCGTAGCCCCTGAGAACGTTGCAGTCATCTCTGGTATCGGCTGTTCAAGCCGTCTGCCCCACTATATGGCTACCTATGGCATGAACACCATCCATGGTCGTGCCGCTGCCATCGCTACAGGAGCTAAGGTAGCTAATCCCGACCTCACTGTTTGGCAGGTGTCTGGCGATGGTGACGGACTGGCTATCGGTGGTAACCACTTCATCCACGCCAACCGTCGTAATATCGACCTCAATATGATCCTCCTCAACAACCGTATCTACGGTCTGACGAAGGGTCAGTACTCACCCACCTCTCCCCGTGGTTTCGTTTCTAAGTCGAGCCCTTACGGAACGGTGGAGGATCCCTTCCGTCCCGCCGAGCTCTGTTTTGGTGCCCGCGGTCACTTCTTTGCCCGTTGTGTGGCTACCGATGCCAAGGGAACGGTAGAGGTGCTGAAGGCTGCCTATGAGCACAAAGGTGCAAGCGTTACAGAGGTCCTGCAGAACTGTGTCATCTTCAACGACCATTGCCACGATGTAGTATATAATAACGAAGGTCGTAAGAAGAACGCCATCTACGTAAAGCACGGCGAGAAGCTCGTGTTCGGCGAGAACAACGAGTTCGGACTCGTACAGCAGGGCTTCGGTCTGAAGGTGGTAGAAATCGGCAAGGATGGCTATACAATCGATGACGTACTCGTCCACGATGCTCACTGCGAGGACAACACCCTGCAGCTGAAGCTTGCCCTGATGGGTAACAACGATGGATTCCCCATCGCGCTCGGCGTGATTCGCGACGTAGAGGCTCCCACCTACAATGACGCTGTTTATGCCCAACTTGAAGAGGTCTCTGGCATGAAGAAATACCACAACTTCACCGAGCTCCTCGAAACCAATGACATCTGGGAGGTTAAATAAGAAAAATCCCCTGGCCAATCGGTCAGGGGATCTTTTTATTCTTTATAAGCATCGAGTTTCTTCAGGTAATACGCTTTGAAGTCTTTCCAGTGATAGTACGGCGCACAGTCTGTTGCGAAAGGCAGTGACGCCTCTTCCTCATTGAGCAGCACCTTCACAAGCACGTCCTGATCCTTGATATCCTTGCGATAAAACACCAACTGGATGTTAGATCCCATGGGGAACACGCTTGAACACCACCAACCCTTTTTCTCAAGTTCTTCGAAATTGTCCGTTTCATAGTCGAGACCGTTGATGCCCATCAGACATGCCAGCGGCAGCAGACACGTCTCATGTCCGTAGCGCAACTGTGCACCGGGATTCGCCAATTGGAAGCAACTATCGGCATCGGCAATGATCTGTCGCAACAGGAACCGCTGGGTATACGGTTGCTTACCACCGTTCACCTTATAGCCACCACACTGGACATACCACAATGCATTGTCTATCTGCCACATACGATACAGTTCCTCTGTCAGGAACAGATCCTGCAGATAGGTATTCTGATAGAGGTGAGTGTTCGCCTGGAATAGTCCCATCTTCATCAGGTAATAGTTAAACATACCCTCCTCGACAATCTCCTTCACGATATCCGGATTCTTGAAGATCAGCTCCATCAACCGGCTGTTGCCCAAGAGTCCTGCCGTATATGCATCGTATGCCTTCCTTGCCTCTTTTGTCATATACTTGCGCAGTTTTGGGTCCTGATGGTTCATATACCACATCGTCCGTTTCGAGGCATCCATTGTGATATTCAGGTCAGGATTGATCTGCAACATCTCAATCATCGCCGCTCCCATCGACTCCATACACCTCGGGACCGTCGTGCTGATGGCATTCACCCTGGCACCCTTGAAGAAGATCTCTGGAAACCGCTCTACCATTCTACGGGCAATCCGACGATGTTGCAGTTTACCATAGCTCGTCAACTCTCCCCAACGTTTCTCTGTATCATCCATTACCAATCGCATCTCTTCTAGCACACGATGACCTATGGGTGTCAGTTCGTCCACACTGTCAGCATGGTTCATCATGTCATAGGGCGTGTCATAGCCCGTTCGACTGCTGATATATCTCGAACCATGACGGCCGTAGTGAGACATATAGAATGGTTTCTTGCCAGCAGGCGCTGGGGTCAGCACAGCTTTGATCGTATCAGGATAGGTATTATAGTTGCATGAGGCGTATTGAGGTTTCTCCCTGATGAGATCCATCACCGTCTGAGAGGAAGTGAATAGTGAATAGTGAACGGTGAATAGTAACACCAATGCCCTCAATGGGAATTTTATATGCTTGATATTCATCTTTTTACTTTCTTACTTTTTTGCCTTTTCATTAAATCTCTCGTTCTCGTAGCGATACAGCTTTCGCAGATAATAACGCTTCACATCGTTCCAGTGATAATAGGGCGCACAATCGGTCTTCAGTGGCAGACGGGCCTCCCTGTTGTTCAGCAACACCTTCACAAGCACGTCCTGGTCATTACGGTCTTTCCGATAGTGAACCATCACAATGCTTCCGCCTAACGGAGCGATCTTATAGTCTGCCCATCCTAACGTCTCGAGTGAGTCGAGGTTATCCGTCTCAATTCCGTAGTCGTTCAGTTCCATCAGACAAGCCAACGACATCAATACCTGTTCGTTGGTATAGCGCACATGTGCCATGGGGGCATAGCGTTTCAGCACACTGTCGCCCATGTGCATCATGTTTCTCAGTACCGCCCGTTGCAGGTAAGGCTGACGTGCCCCGTTCAACTTACAGGCACCGTAGTTGATATAGTTCCACGCATTGTTTTTCCGCCAATGACGGTGTATCTCCTCTGTCGTGAAGATGTCATAAAGTGTTGTCTTCTTCGTCAGATCAGTGTTCTGGATGCTGCCAGCAAGCTTGAAGAGCTGCTGACTGAGGGTATAAGGAGAAATATACTTCGCCACATAATTCTGATCATTGAAAAGCGATTCCATCAATCGGATCTCACTGGTGTTCAGCGCAGCAAACCGGTCGTAACGCTCCATGGTAATGGAGTCCATGCGGTCGTCTGTCAGGTCTTTATCCTGAGGATTCATAAACGGCTGTTCCTCATGCGAAACCCTTGTCCTGATGTTCAGCGGTTGATACATCTTGGACAGCTGTGCCGCCGACTCAATCATCGTGAGAATTGCCGTATTCTGCACCACACTTCTAATGCTGTAATAGCCCTTGTCTGTAAAGGCCTCCGGAAATCGCTCTGCCAACAGCTTCATCATGCCATGACTCTGTTCAGCACCGTGCTTTGTCAGCTCAGTGGTACGGTTATGCGCATCATTGTGGATGATCTCCAGCCGCCTCAGCACGTCCTTGCCCAGCTTGGTCAGTTTACCCAGACTGTCTGCCTTCATAAATACTTCGAGGGGCTCGTCATAGTACTCCTCTTTCTGAAGATAATACGACGATGGACAGGCATAATGGTTGATGTAGAAAGGTTTCTTTCCATCAGGGGCAGGCGTGTCGTTCTCGACCTTAATGGCGGGCAGAGAGTAGTTGGTCCCCGCAGAACGGTTTACATCGGCCCTCAACTCCTTTACGACATCCTGTGCCTGTGTCGTTATTCCTGCCATAACCATCATGGCAGAAAGAATGAAATGTCTCATTTTAATCATTAATGGTTAATGTTCGGCTGCAAAGGTACGAATAAAAATCTGAAATACCAAAAAATTCGGTTCTCTTTCTTCACAAACAAAGAATATTTGGGGATTTGCAGAATGTATCATTTGCAAAGTCCACTTGACAATCATACCTTGTTATAGGACAGCAGGGGATGATTTTGTGTATTTATACACTCATTATGCCTGAAAATCTTGATTTATGACAAGTGTAAATGGGAAAAACTATGTACCTTTGCACGCGATTTCGCGAATTTTATATCAATTCTAATAATATTGTAAGGAAATGTTTCATATTTACGAAGGATTCCATCTTGTTGAGACGTATCACAAGGTGCGCCACCAGCGGAAGTATCATCCAGAAGACAGCACTAAGCGTGCATTCAAAATCGCCATTGTGGCCATCGTAACACTCCTGCTCTGGAATATGCCGACGGAGTGGTTCGGTATTCAGAACCTGACGGTCATCCAGCAGCGTGTGATAGCCATCTTTGCCTTTGCTACCCTGATGTGGATTCTCGAAATCGTCAGTTCATGGGCAACGTCGATTGCCATCATGGTGCTGATGTTACTCTTCTGTACGGACAGCGGTATCATGCCGATGGTGAACGAGGAAGAGGTGGGCAAACTGCTCAGCTACAAGGGCGTGATGGCGTGCTTCGCCGACCCTGTGATCATGTTGTTTATTGGTGGATTTGTCCTGGCTATCGCTGCTACGAAGACGGGTCTCGACGCTCAGCTCGCCAAAGTATTGTTGAAGCCCTTCGGCACGAAGAGTGAGATGGTGCTGTTGGGTTTCCTGTTGGTGACGGGTCTATTCTCGATGTTTGTGTCGAACACGGCTACAGCCGCTATGATGCTGACGTTCCTCACCCCAGTGTTCCGTCAGTTGCCTCCTGAAGGCAAGGGCCGTATCGCTTTGGCGATGTCAATTCCCGTTGCTGCCAACCTTGGTGGAATGGGTACGCCTATTGGTACGCCGCCGAACAATATCGCCCTGAAGTATCTGAATGATCCTGAAGGACTGAACATGGGTCTTGGCTTCGGTCAGTGGATGATGTTCATGTTCCCACTGGTGGTGGTGCTGCTGTTCATCAGCTGGCGCATCCTGCTGAAGTTCTTCCCCTTCTCACAGAAGACCGTAGAACTGAAGATTGATGGTGGTATGCAGAAAGGCATCCATTCCAAGATTGTCATCTTCACCTTTATCCTCACTGTGGCCCTCTGGCTCTCTGACCGTTTCACTGGTATCAACGCGAACACAGTGGCTATGGTTCCGTTCTGTATCTTTGCTCTGACAGGTATCATCAATAAACGTGACCTGGAGCAGATCAACTGGAGTGTGATCTGGATGGTTGCCGGTGGTTTCGCCCTCGGTTATGGACTGAATGCCTCTGGTCTGGCTGCCAATGCTGTGGAGAGCATCCCCTTCGGAGAGTTCTCGCCGCTGCTGATCCTGATTCTTGGTGGTGCTATCTGCTACGTGCTTTCGAATTTCATCTCAAACTCTGCTACGGCAGCCTTGCTGATGCCTATTCTGGCTGTGGTCTGCAGTGCTATGGGTGATAAGCTGGCGCCTATCGGTGGCACGGGTACCGTATTGATTGGTGTGGCCATTGCTGCTTCATCGGCTATGATCCTGCCAATCTCCACCCCGCCGAATGCCCTGGCATTCGCTACGGGATATGTTCAGCAGAAAGATATGTCGAAGATAGGTATTATCATGGGTATTCTCTCGATGGTATTAGGCTTCGGACTGGTCTATCTGATGGGAACGTTGCATTTGATCTAAGAAGATTCATTGAACAGAAAATTATAAAAAATGGGGAAACGATTTGGTTTCCTCATTTTTTTGTTGTACCTTTGCACCCGCAATTCAAGGGGTGTCCGCTGGTGCGGGCTGAGATGATACCCTCTAACCTGATCCGGATCATGCCGGCGTAGGGATGGATAGTAGATGTTGTCGACACATAATTCCCCTTTACATTATTATTAAATTATTAATTAAAGGTATTGGTAAAGTATGAAAAGATTGTTTTTCAGCGTGATTGCGCTGGTGGGAGTAATGGGTATGAATGCACAGAATCGTGCTGCGCTTTATGACTCGACGCAGGTTGAGGCGTTGCAGGAAGTGGTGGTGAAAGGTGTGAGGGCACAGAAGAATGCACCTTATGCCATCGCAAACATCAAGAAACAGGAACTCCAGGAATTTTCGAAGACGGGTAAGGAACTGCCTTTTCTCTTTTCGCAGACGCCAGGTGTACTGGCTTGGAGTGAGAATGGTCTGGGTACGGGTACGACTTATATGCGAATCCGTGGCGCAGGTGATTCACGGATCAATGTCACGCTCGATGGCGTGCCCCTCAATTCGCCTGAGGATCAGTGCGTATTTTGGGCGAATATGAACTCATATGGATCACTTCTCGGCTCGGTACAGATTCAGCGTGGTGTGGGAACATCAACCAACGGCGATGGTGCCTTTGGTGGTACGGTGGCTCTCTCATCCGCTACACCCGATCAAAAGGCTGGGGGAGAGGTGTCCGCATCGTATGGCTCGTTTAACACGTTTAATGTCGGCGGCAAGTTCTCCACGGGTCTGCTGTGGAATCACCTGATCTTCGACGGCGCCTATCATGAGACGAATACTGATGGTTTCATTCATGGCACGAGCGGACGTAGCGGAAGTTACTATGGTGGTCTTACGTGGATTGATGACAACTATCAGATCTCTTATAAGAATATCGGCAACTTCGAGAAGACGGGTCAGGCTTGGAACGGTGTCACAGCGGGTACCAACGATCTGAGCATCATGGACGGCACCTATGGTGAGCGGACAGGCATCAAGACCTACGAAGATATGTGGGATAAGGGCTTGGGTAAGTTCAATTCGCTCTACGAGGCGATGATCATCAATGATGACGGCACGTATTCAACAGAACGTTACAAGATGAATGATGGCAGCTATTGGGACAAGACGACGGATAACTTCTGGCAGAACCACAATATCCTCTCGGCTTCGTGGAATATCAGCGATCAGTGGTCGACATCTGCCTCGCTGCACTATACCTATGGCTACGGCTATTATCGCGAGTTCCGCCCTAACAACAAACTCTCGAAGTTTGGACTGACGGCTGCGGATACTGAAGGCAATAAGATCAAAAAAACCGATTTCGTACGTAAGAAGGGGCTTTCGCAGAATACCTACGGCCTTGTGTGGAACGCGAACTATAAGAATGAAGATTGGGATATCATCGGTGGCCTCTCGTTGCAGAATTTCGATGGCAATCATTTCGGCTATCTCACTTATGCTGCCAATCCTTGGGTGAAGCAGAACCTGATTTGGAGGACTCATCCAGAGATTAATGGGGCATCATCAGACCTTGATGTAAACTATAAATACTACGACTCTGATGCCCATAAACTTGATGGCAACGTATATCTGAAAGCTGCCTACCACATCAATGAACATTGGGATGTGTTTGGTGATGTGCAGTATCGTCATGTAGGCTACAAGACCGACGGTATCAACGATAAGTTCTATGATGACGAATCAGGCTACTACAACCAGAAACTTGACATCAACAAGAAGTATGACTTCTTCAACCCGAAGGCGGGCTTCTCTTGGAGTCTCAATGGTCATCGTGTCTATGGCTCTGTGGCGATGAGTCACCGTGAGCCAGAACGTAATAACTTCACGGATAACGGCAGCTATCCTGCTCCTAAGGCTGAGCAGATGTTGGACTTCGAGTTGGGCTATACCTTTACGAACGACAGTTGGCTTGTGGGATTGAACGGCTATTATATGAAGTATGATAATCAGTTTGTGCAGACGGGAGCGCTGAGTGATATCGGTGAGAACCTGACCACGAATATCAAGGACTCGTATCGTGCCGGTCTGGAACTGCAGTTTGGCGTGAATGCTACATCGTGGCTGACTATAGAGGGTAATGCCGCCCTGAGTGCCAATAAGATCAAGGACTTCGATGAAGTGGTGGAGGACTGGGACAACGGTTCGCAGACCATCCATTACGACAATTCTACGCTGGCCTTCTCGCCCTCAACGATTCTCAATGGCTTCGTGAACTTCCACTATAAAGGTATTATGGCCATATGGCATACGAACTATGTCTCGCGTCAGTATCTTGACAACACGGAGAACACAGACCGTTCGTTGCCGTGCTACTCTGCTTCTAATGCCTCGTTGAGTTATACGTTGAAGCCCAAGAAGGTTTTTAAGGAATGTATTTTCGGTCTGAACTTCAATAATATCTTTAACCGTCGTTATGCTGCTAGTGGATGGGTGTATTCGGCTATCTGCAACAGCTATGGTCATCCCAATGATAACCGCTACTATCAGATAGGCTTCATCCCTATGGCAGGCTTTACGATGCAGGGAAATATCACGCTGAGATTTTAATTTTGAATGATGATGACCTTCTTGGTGGAACATGGGTTGGATATTGTGACGACGGTTCTCGGACTGGCGTATATCCTCTTGGAGTATAAGGCCAGCGTGTGGATGTGGGCCGTGGGCTTTGCGATGCAAGCTCTTGGCATCGTACTCTATTACCAGAAAGGACTCTATGCCGACTGTGGCATGGAGTTCTACTATCTGGCCATGACCGTCTATGGCTGGTGGAAGTGGATTGCTTCCTCCCCTAAGATAGGGGAGGCTAGGAGGGGTCTGAACGAGCGCTTGCGAATCACTCATTTCCCCAAGCGACTGGTGCTGCCTTGGTTGGCAATGATCGCTGCAATCTGGGGAGTTATCTATTGGCTGCTTGTCACCTTTACCAACTCAAATGTTCCTTTGGCAGATAGTTTCACAACTGCCCTCAGCATCGTAGGCATCTGGGCATTGGCACATAAGTATCTGGAGCAATGGTTCATCTGGATTGCTGTCGATGTGGTCACCTGCGCCCTCTATTTCTATAAGGACATTCCATTTAAAGCTTCGCTCTATGGCCTCTATGTCGTTATTGCCGTCTTCGGTTATATAAAGTGGCGATGTATGATGCAAGCATCGACAGAACCAGAACTCCAAAGATAATCAGGAGTGAAATCGGGGTTCTCACCTCGTAATGATAAGGCTCTGGCGCTACCTCAAATAACATCTTCATACCCACAAAGCTGAGGATGATACCAAGACCGTATTTCAGGTACTGGAAGTACTGTGCGATGGCTGCAAGAGCGAAATAGAGGGCGCGCAACCCCAAGATGGCAAAGATATTGGAGGTGAGCACGATAAACGGGTCGCGGCTGACGGAGAATACTGCGGGGATGCTGTCTACGGCAAAGGCTACATCTGTCGTCTCAATCACCAAGAGGGCGATAAAGAGTGGGGTGGCAAGTCGTTTGCCGTTTTCGATGATAAAGAATTTGTCCTCGTGCATCTGATCTGTTACGGGGAAGAACTTCTTGAATAGTTTCACGAAAATGTTCTTCGAGGGGTTGACGCTTTCGTCTTTATGGCTGAACATTTTGATGCCTGTATAGATGAGGAAAATGCCAAAGATGGCCAATATCCACTCGAATCTCTGTACCATTGCTGCACCTGCGAAGATAAAGATACTACGCAGAATTAGGGCTCCGAAGATACCCCAGAATAATACTTCGTGTTGGTATTTCCGTTGGACACCAAAGAATGAGAAGAGCATCAGAAACACGAAGAGGTTATCCATCGACAGTGACTTCTCGATCAGGTAACCAGCTAGGAATTCCATCGCCTTTTCGTGAGAATCTCCCGGATAGAAATAGTAGATGCCGGCACAGAATACGAGCGACACACCAATCCAGACGGCGGTCATCTTCAGGGCTTCAGAGATGCTGACCTCGTGCTGACCTTTCTTGCCGAACGACTTCAAGTCGATGAGCAGCATGATAAACACCAGCACATAAAACAAAATCCACGCCCAAAGAGGTATATTTACGATTCCCATTTCCTTTTTTCTGTCTTTTGGCTGCAAAATTACAAAAAAAAGCTAAGTGGCAGCAACTTTTTCACCTTTCACTTTTCACTTTTACCTTTTTTTATTATCTTTGTCCCGTTAAATCGAAATAATATGAAGAACAATACGTTTGAATCGGTTCCGTTATTGCGAATTGTCGTCAGTCTGATGACAGGTATCTTGGTGGGCGAGTATGTTGCGATGCCTCTGCCGTTATGTGTGACTTTTATGGCTCTGGTAGTCCTGGCTCTGCTATTGTGGAAATCCCCGTTGTTGCAGTCAGTAACTATCACCTTGTGCTTCTTGGTGTTGGGTGTGGTCTTGATACAACGGCAGAAGAATCAGCAGGTGTCGTGGCCCGAGGGCGAGGTGTGCTATGAGGCTGTGGTGCTCACTGACCCTGTAGAGAAACCGAAGACGATGGCAGTTGACATCTTGTTGCCAGCCAACCACCGGAAACTGAAAGCCTATCTGTATAAGGATGACAGGAGCAGAGCCTTGAGCGTTGGTGATGGCCTGCGAATCCAGTCCAGAATACAATCTGAGCAGAGAATCCTGGACAGAACGTTCGTGTCAAGTTGGAAGTGGAAAAAGGTAAACTTATCCTTAAAAGGACTTTCCCGTCTGGAACGGACAAAACTTTTCTTTTTGAAACAGCGTAGTCGTCTGTTAAAGCGTCTGTCTTCGCGAGGACTGTCCGATGAGCAATATGCTATTGTGGCAGCTATGGCCTTGGGCGATAAGTCGGCTTTAACGAAAGACCTGCGTGAGATCTATAATGTGACGGGAGCTTCTCATGTATTGGCCTTGAGCGGCCTTCATCTGGGTATCATCTATTTCTTATTGTCGTTGTTGATAAGAGGACGACACTGGCAGGCTTTTTCTCAGTTGACGATAGTCATGTGCATATGGGCTTTTGTTTTTCTTGTTGGCATGCCGGTAAGTGTGGTCCGTTCTGCCTTTATGCTGAGTCTGTATGCGCTGTTGTCGCTGGGACACCGTGATAAGATGACTGTTAATACGTTAGCCTTTACAGCAATAGTCTTGTTGATAATAAACCCTCAATCGTTGTTCGATGTAGGCTTCCAGATGTCGTTCCTGTCTGTTTTCGCCATCCTGATTTTTCTACCGCTATTCGAGATGGTTTTCTCACAACAGTATCTCATGGATCACCGTTTGTTGAAATGGATTTGGTCGATGCTCTCCGTTTCCTTTGCGGCACAGCTGGGTGTCGCTCCGCTCATCGCCTATTATTTCGGACGTTTCTCCACTATATCCCTTCTGACAAACTTTATCGTCATTCCTGCGGCCACGCTGATTCTCTATCTTTCACTTGTTGTGCTTGTGATACCTTCACTGGCTTTCCTGTTAGTAGAGTTGGTGAGTTTGCTGAATGCCGTTCTCACAAGATTGTCCATCATTCCTGGTGCCAGCATCGAAGGTCTGCACCCCTCCATCATACAAGTGGCGATGATGTATGTCATCATCGCCGCTGTATACATATTGATGGTCAGACTCAGTAGATCTACTTGATGAGGACCTTCTTGCCGTTGTGGATATAGACTCCTTGCTTGGTCGGCTTGTCAATGCGACGACCCTGCAGATCATAGTAGGTGTTCTGTCTTTCGTCATCAACCTTGGTGTAAATGGGATCAATAGCTGTAGGTGCTTCTTTGACCTCAATGTGGCGGAGGAACTTAGCGTCCGTCCAGCTCCAGTTCGTATAGTTCACCCATGGCCTGTTATACATGACACCTGCCCTGTATCGTCCAGGTTTAACGCTGGTCAGCGCGATGGCATACTCGATGTCGACATCCTGGTTTAAGGGGAATGTACGCTCGTCAACAAAACTCATGTAGTCTATAAGGCCGGACTCTTCTGAGATGAGTCCGAGAATGGACCTGTTTCTCTCCTCCTGACCCGTATTGCGTATAGTACCGGTGAATCGTATGACATCGTTCTGTGTCAGGTTCATGAAATTGGTACTGTCACAGTCGATGGCTATGATATCGAATTTGTGCTCTCCCGAGGAAACGGTGATGTCGATGAGACGACTGGACGTATAGTAATTGGTGAATGTACCGCCCCAATTGCAATAATAGGTCACTGTCGCCTTGAATTTGCCATTAGGACATTTGGTCAGGGGCAGCTCATAGTCGATGGTAACGTCTGAGTTGGCAGGGAATTCTCGGAAGACTTCTGTTCCGCGCAGTCGCTGTGTCACACTGCCGTTATCGTTCTGGAGATAGATGACGGGTGATGTGGAGATCACAGCCGTTGTTCCCTTGTTCTTGAAGGTCGCACGGAAACTCATCGTGTTTTGGGGTGTGAGTTTATCCAGGTCCTTGGTGCTGGTCGTTACAGATGTAATCTCAATATCGGGAACGCCCGAAGGAATCACTTGAACGACACAGAACGCTGATCTGCCACTGCCGTCGTTGGCCGTACATCTGACAGTGTCCCTTCCTACACCCTTAGCTGTAATCTGTCCCGAGCTATTGACAGTGACTACCGACGTGTTTTTTGATTTCCAGGTGAGACCCTGATCTTTAGCGTTGTAGGGTGAGATAGTGGCTTTCAGCTGATAAGTGTCATTCGGATTCAGCGTCAGGCTGGTACGGTTCATACTGATGCTGTTAACAGGAATGCCATCGGTAGCATTGATGGTCAGGTCGTAGGCATCTTTGCTGCCAAAATATTTCCACCAGTTTTCACCACTCCAGTCATCATAGTACATAACACCCACTTTATATTTTCCTTCCGGGATAAACGTCAAAGGAACCTCATAATGGATCTTGTGGGTTGCATCAGTGGCGAATGTCCTGGTGTCTTCTGTACCATAGGCAATCATCCTGCTGTCATTCCATATTCCCAGACAGGTACGGATCTTTCTCGACGTTCCCGTATTCTTGATGGTGGCATCAAACTGTAGGACGTCGTATTTCGTCACCTTCTTAAGGTCTTTGGGCTCGTAAGTGGTGGCGACCATGGTCATCTTGGGCTGCGTCGGCGAGACCTCACCACCGCCGCCACCAGTGGATCTCATCAACTCAAGTGTGACGGTACCGTTTTTTACTGTGGCCACATAGTAGTCCGAAGCGGCATCGAGCGTTCGCATGCGGGTGGAAGTCGAAGAATTGGTTCCCTTGGCATAGGGCGCGATGATGTACTTGCCTCCCTCCTTGAAGATACTGGCACCGAAAGTGAGGGTTAGGTCCATGGAGCCATAATAACTATAAATCTTGATACCTGTAGGCGGCTCGTACATCTTATATTCGGCAATCTTCTTGAAATTGGTATCATAGACTCCAACACCAAACTCTCCATACCACTTGCTGTTATAGCTGTTGGCATCGGAATCAAAACAGGTCGGTTTGGTGAGGGTCGCCTTAGCACTTTCACCGATGGCAATGGTAGTCTTGTTCATGACAAACTGATCAGCATACCATACATCCTGCTTAGTGCCGATAGTATTGCTCGATATGCCGATGACCATACTCTGTTCGTTTGAATAGTCGTGACCTTCAGGTGTAATAGATGACAAGGAGAAATACTCGTCATTATGCAAGCCACCCCAACCCCAGTTGAAGCAATAACGGTCAGAATCGTCGCAGCCGACCAACAAGAATGAATGGCCCGAATCTCCTTTTCTTCCGTCATAGATAATGGGCCTTCCCGCACTCAGCTCGGTTTGGATCATGTCCGTCCACTCCTCATCAGAATAGTAATCTCTTCTAAGGTATGAGATATTGGGATTATAACGGAAGAACTTTATTAACGCATAAGGGGTATTGTAACAAGAGGCACTGGAACTGCCACTGCCATAATCCATGCGTACAGAGAGCCCGCATGCATACATCAGATTTCCTACAGCATTGCGCTGTGCCGCTGTTGTAGCCGGGTAACCGTACCGCTTATCCCTATACCAGTTACTCATATTGCCCCAGTCTAACGGGATGTCCGATAACTTTTTATTCAGGGAAATCCCCAGTTTCTTGGTTTTATAGGAGATGACGCTGTCGGGAAGGCTTTTGGGCATCTGGTAATAGTTCAGAACCTGAGCCAGGGCCGTGGCCACACAGCCAGTGATACAGAGTTCCCCAGTATTCGGGTCTTTGGGACAATACTTGTTAAACACATATTCACCTACATTGGTGATGTCGTTGTTGCCCTGATCCCAATTCGTCTTAATGAGTGGGGCTACAGCCTTTGTGGCTCTGGTTCTGGCAGAGCTCGTCTGATATTTTCCACCGTTCTGGATATACTCATATTCCCGATTGAACTGCTCCAACAATGTCAGCAGGCCGCAGGGAATATGTTCGGCATCAAACTCTGTGTTGCTGGAGTAGCCCAGGATGTCACGCTGATTATTGTCGGCTGATACGATGGCAAAGCGATGGTTCGCTTCGTCATTGACAATATAGAATCCGGCTTTCTTGGAAAAACCTTCCTTGGGCGCCTTCAGTTCCTTCTTGATTCGCTCCTGGATAGCCTCTTGCGGCACGATGGAGAGAGAGGACTTCTTCATCTGTTGAGAACCTCTGGCGAATGCAGCATCCTGTCCGAAGAACGCTTGGGCGATGTCTATCGCTTCGCGTTCACTGCGAGGTTGGGCGTATATGATGGTGCTATATACCATCAATACAATCAATGAGTAGAGATACTTCTTCATATGCGAATTGTTTTGGGTTTTGTTTTTGAGTTCCGCTACAAATATAGTGAAAAAAAATAAAGAATCGGCTGCCATTTCGCAAAACGGCAGCCGATTTAATAATCTTTAACTAAAAAGCTACATATATCCTAACCAACGCAGGATATCGTTAAGGTTTGCAAAGACCATTAACAGGATCAGTATACCAAATCCGACGTACTCGGCACGGATCATGAAGGTCTCTGAGGGCTTGCGACGCGTGATCATCTCATAGATCAGGAACAGCACGTGTCCACCGTCAAGGGCGGGGATGGGCAAGATGTTCATGAAGGCGAGGATGATGCTCAGGAAGGCGGTCATCTTCCAGAACAGATACCAGTCCCATGTTGGCGGGAAGAGACTGCCGATGGCACCGAAACCGCCTAAGGACTTGGCTCCATCGGCGGTGAAGACATACTTCATGTCGCCTACGTATCCGGCCAGCACGTTCCAACCATACTTAATGCCTGCTGGGAAACTCTCGAAGAATCCGTATTCCTTGGTAATGGGTTCATAGATGCCGGCGATGGCCTTCACAAAGAATCCGAGTTTCAACTCCGGCGTGAGCGTCACAGTAGCCGTATCGCGGATAGCTACGGCTGTGGCCGTCTGTCCCTCTGCGGTGGCTTCTGTAGCAAGACCTTCGCGCTCATAGACGATGGTGGCGGTGCGGACCTTCAGACTGTCTTCTGACGTCTTAGCGGCAGTCATCATGTCCTCGAGCACGCCGAGTTGGTCGGTGAACTCATTATAGCTGTCGATAGCCTTACCGTTGATAGCAACAATTTTGTCTCCTTTCTGGAGTCCGATGCTGGCTGCTGGACTGTCAGCCATCACACTGTCTACCTCAGCAGGAATCAGCGGACGGACGAATGCAGGCTCGGCTTTCAGCATACCCAGGAGGTTGATTTCACCAGGAAGGTTGAGACTCATCGCCTTACCATTGCGGATGATGTCTACGCGTTTGGCCTCCGAGATGTCGCGGAAGAGGTCGGCAGAGAAGTCCTTGAATTCGCCCTTCTCGGTGCCGACGAGGATATCACCATCCTTGAAACCGAGGGCCTTAGCTTCGGTGTTGAACTTCATACCCATCGACATGTTCTTCACAGGGATATAGGTGTCACCCCAGTGGAACAGGATCATCGAGTAGATAAAGAGCGCGAGCAGGAAGTTCACGAGCACACCACCGATCATAATCAGCAGTCGCTGCCAGGCGGGTTTCGCACGGAATTCCCAAGGTTGCTCGGGCTGTTTCATCTGTTCTGTATCAAAACTCTCGTCGATCATACCGGCAATCTTACAGTAGCCGCCGAGGGGCAACCATCCCACACCATATTGCGTGTCGCTGTTCTTGGGCTTGAACTTAAAGAGGCTACCGTCCCATTTCCAGATGCTGGGGTCGAAAAAGAGGTAGAACTTGTCTACACGTACACCAAAGAGCTTGGCAAAGAAGAAATGGCCGCCCTCGTGGAGCAGCACCAGCAGGCCGATGGCCAGCATAAATTGTAATAGTCTTATCAGAAATATTTCCATTGCTTTTTATTTGTTCATGAGTTCTGTTGCGATGCGGCGCGCTTCTGCGTCGGTTGCAATATAGGTATCGTATGAGGGATTCTTGTCGAAGGTGGCGCGCTGCATCGTCTCGGCGATGATGTCGCCCATCTGCAAGAAACCACACTTGTCTTCGAGGAACCCGCGATTTACGATCTCGTTGGCAGCATTTACGATACAGGGCATATTGCCGCCCTTGTCAATGGCCTCGAAAGCGAGGGCCAGACAGCGGAACTTCTTCAGGTCTGGCTCGAAGAAATCCAGATGCTGTGCTGCAAATAGATCAAGGCGCTCACCGCTTAGGTGCAGACGCTGTGGGAAAGAGAAGGCATATTGTATCGGCAAACGCATATCCGGCACACCGAGCTGGGCCTTCACAGAGCCGTCCTGGAACTGCACAGCGCTATGGACAATGGACTGCGGATGCACTAATACCTGTATCTGCTTGGCGTCGACACCGAAGAGCCACTTGGCCTCGATGACCTCGAAACCTTTGTTCATCATCGAAGCCGAGTCGATGGTGATCTTGGCGCCCATGTCCCATGTGGGATGGCGCAGGGCGTCGGCTTTCGTCACATGGGCAATTTCTTCCATCGTCTTCAGACGGAAAGGACCTCCGGAGGCTGTCAGCAGGATCTTTTCTATCGGATTCATATCCTCGCCGACGAGACTTTGGAAGATAGCAGAGTGCTCACTGTCGACGGGTAGGATAGGGGTGTGGTACTGCTGGGCCAACTGCAATATCAACTCTCCTGCCACCACGAGTGTCTCTTTATTAGCCAGGCAGATGGTCTTGCCTGCCTTGATGGCGTGGATAGTGGGATTCAATCCTGCGAAGCCGACCATCGCCGTCAGCACCATGTTGATGGGGCCTGCTTCTACGATCTCGTTCAAAGCCTGAGCACCGGCATAGACTTTGACATCAGGCATATCGCTCATCAGCGACTTCAACTCATCGTAGCGCTGTTCATTGGCAATCACGATGGCGGCGGGCTTGAACTTGTGGGCCTGTTCAGCCAACAGCTCTACCTTGTTGTTCGCTGTCAGGCAATAGACCTCATAAAGGTCAGAGTGTTCCTCGATGACTTCGAGTGCCTGTGTTCCTATCGACCCCGTAGAGCCGAGTATGGCTATTTGCTTCTTTTCTTTCATTGTCTTTGCAGTTTTCGCGTGCAAAAGTACGAAAAATCTGCGAAACCGCACTATCTTTCGGTGAATTTTTTGTGTCAAAATGTTGAGAGGTGCCGGCTAAAAGGTAGAAAGTGCCGGACTTAAAGGTTGTGAGGTACGGGGTAAAGCTAAAACTACGCCAATGTTTGATAAAACAAAGGCATTGATTAATAAAACAAAAGCATTGTTTATAAAAACTGCGACATCGTTTACAAGTTTAGCAGTCCCTCGGGCAATTGCATGGTGATGGTGCGGGCCTGCTGGTCGATGGCGGTGATGAGGTCTTCGGAGGCTGGGATGAGGCATCCGTCTTCGAGTTCGAAGAGGATATTGATGGTCGTGTCGTCGACGGAGGCGATGCGGCCTATTTTGTTCCCGCTGTCGGCATCGATGATGTCGAAGCCTACGATGGCGGCCCAGGAGATACAGTTCTCATCATTGTCGGCGAGGGTGTGCGGGAAGTAGACGTCTATCCCCGTCAGTTGTTGGGCGCGCTCTTGAGAGTCGATGTCTTCGAATTTTACCAATGCGTTGGAATCACTCTTAAAGCGGTATTCCTCCATAAAGAAAGGTACTAGGATGCCGTCGATGTCAAGCACCAGATAGTCAGCGTCTACACGGTCGAATACATCATCGTCGAAGAGAAAGCTGATCTCTCCCTTCACACCGTGAGTCCTACCCAGTTTACCGATTTTATAGACGTCTTCTCTTTTTATCATGCCCTAGTGATTTTGGCACCTAATAGATTTAGACGAGCCTCGATATTCTCGTAGCCGCGGTCTATCTGTTCGATGTTGTCGATACGACTTGTGCCGTTAGCACTCATGGCGGCTATCAACAAAGCGATGCCTGCACGGATATCCGGACTCGACATTCGACCGCCACGAAGTGTGATTTTTCTGTCGTGACCAACAACAACGGCGCGATGTGGATCGCAGAGAATGATTTGCGCACCCATGTCTATCAGTTTGTCAACAAAGAAAAGACGGCTCTCAAACATTTTCTGGTGGAAAAGCACGCTACCTCTGGCCTGAGTGGCAACCACAATCAGGACAGACAGGAGGTCTGGAGTGAGTCCTGGCCAAGGGGCATCGGCCAGAGTCATGATGGTGCCATCGATGAATGATGGTATCTCGTAATGCCGTTGTTTGGGAATGATGAGGTCGTCGCCCTCAACCTTGATTTTTACTCCTAACCTGCGGAATGCATCTGGGATGATACCAAGATTCTCTACAGATACGTTTTTGATACGTATACCCTCCCCGCACATCGCGGCCATGCCGATAAATGAACCAACTTCGATCATGTCAGGAAGAATCCGATGTTCAGTACCATGCAGACTCTTTACGCCAACGATGGTCAGCAGGTTGGAACCAATACCGCTGATGTTAGCACCCATCGCGTTTAGCAGGTGACAGAGTTGTTGGATGTAGGGTTCACAAGCGGCATTATAGATGGTAGTGGTACCTTTGGCAAAGACAGCGGCCATGATGATGTTGGCGGTTCCTGTTACAGAGGCTTCATCGAGCAGCATATAGGTGCCTTTGAGTTGTTTGGCGGCTATCTCATAGACGTTCCGGCCTTCGATGCGGTTAAATTTTGCACCGAGCTTCTCAAAACCAAGGAAGTGGGTGTCCAGTCGGCGACGCCCGATCTTGTCACCTCCTGGTTGGGTGATGACAGCCTTGCCCATGCGCGCCAATAGCGGTCCTATCATCAGGACACTTCCTCTGAGTTCTGCACATTTGTGGACGAACTCGTCGCTCTCCAGATAGTTCAGGTTCAGATCATCCGCTTGGAATGAATAAGTGTTATCCTTACTCGTTCCTCCTTCCTCTTTCCTCGAAATCTTCACCCCGATATCTCTCAACAGCTGTATCAGGTTGTTAACGTCACGAATATCAGGAATGTTGTGGATGATGACTTCTTCCTCAGTCAGCAACGATGCGCAAATCACCTGCAGGGCTTCGTTCTTTGCGCCCTGCGGTGTGATCTCACCGGTTAACGGATGTCCACCTTCAATGATAAATGATGCCATAGGCCGTCGTTATTTCTTTTTCTTTCCAGATTGCTTCTTGTCGTTGTTGTTGAGTTTCTCAAACACGAAATTGTTCAGGTCGAGTTGAATGACGCCATCGGTGAATCTGGCCAGATCACTGGCTACGCGCTCATCATCCATCGAACCGTGTCCCCATGTGGCCAGATCGCGTTTCATCTGGTTGGCGGTTTTGCTGACCAGAGCGTCGCGTTCTTCTCCTTCGGGCATAGTCTTCAACTGTTCGAAGAGTTCTTCCACAAGATGACCGTAATGGCGTAGCTTGATGTTGCCGTTGGGCAATTTCATCGGATTTGGCTTCGATAGGATCTTGTCGGCCTCCGAAACATCGAAAGGCCAATCGATGTCCAACTCACGGTGACTCATGAGGTAGAGATGGTCCCAAAGTGTCTGCTCGTAGTCAGTATTTTCACGTAGCAGAGGGTTCTTCGTCTCCATCTGACGGATAATGGTCTTGGCGCATTTCAGACGCTCTTCTTTCGTAGGAAGTTCGCAGGCGTATTCCACCATTTTCTGAATCTCACGCCCGTACTCAGGCATAATCAATTTCTCGCGTTGCGTGTTGTAGTCTAATCCTTTGATATCCATAATTAATCTTCAATGTTCAATGTTCAACAAGTCTTTCGGCTTCTTTGCCACGAAGTCTTTCAGATAATAAGGCACGTAATAGGCCACGTCTTCAAACTGCTCGTTGAGGAAACGGCGTTCGGCAAGTGGCTGCATCCATTTAGCAAGCGGCTCAATGCCTTCTATCAGGCGGGCATTCGGATGATTGATGGTTTCCATACATTTTTTAGCACCGTTGCCGAAGAAATATACGGGATGCGCATCTAGGTATTTCTTATACGTGTCTTCCGTCACGATGTCTGCACCGATTTCGCGGACAGGCTTCAGAGCCCGATTGTAGATGCCGGCGTAAACTTCCATTCGTCGTGCATCAAGCATCGGACATAGTAGGGCGTCGTCTTCAGGGATCTCGCGAAGCAGTACGGGAACGCAGAGCAGCTCTAGGGTGGGTACGGCAATCAGTTTCAGATTTCTGCCGTAGCAGATACCTTTGGCCATTGATACGCCAATGCGCAGACCGGTATACGATCCCGGACCGCTGCTTACAGCAACGGCATCGAATGGTATGGCGTGATTGTCAGTAAATGAAAGAGCCTCGTCCACCATTGCCCCAAGCCGTTCTGCATGATTCGGACCACTGTGGTCTTCCTGCTGGAAAATGACTTGAGAATCCTCTGAAACGGCTACGGAACAAACCTCCGTACTAGTCTCTATATGTAATATTGTCGACATCCTTTCTGGGTTTCTTATATTATAAGTTGCAAAGTTACAAACTTTTTGGCCAAAAACCATCTTTTTATCAGAAATTAACTCAAAAAGCCGGGATTTGTAGCGCTAAGGTATTACCTATGTAGTGCCTTGGTGGCAAGGGCGTGTCAGGGGATGTGTTGGTGCCCTAAAATCCATCGCGCGCGTAATATATAATAAGGTGTAAACTATTTCCGTTCTTGATGTTTGTCAAGACTTGTAATTTTTCCGTCCTGAAACTGAAAATTTTTCCCGAAAAGTTTTGGCGGTTCGGAAAAAAGCAGTACCTTTGCACCCGCTTTCGCTCAAAAACGAGCGTTTTGCATGAAGAAAGAGTTCTTTGAAAGATTTACATAGACAGAAGTAGTACAAGAAGCGAGCGCCTTTATATTATTAATAATGTACAGGTGCTTGGGTAGAAGAAACGAACCGTTTTCAATTTCTTGGAT
>JAEEGJ010008311.1_pt1 | contig 28736 bp, 25 predicted proteins | sample 8958761 | NCBI WGS metagenome assembly JAEEGJ01 (sample SAMN16246546, study PRJNA631951) | gut metagenome | biome: gut microbiome; feature: rumen; material: RS-attached | host: Bos | place: Iran: Karaj | collected 2018-10
ACATCCGCCCATTTACTTGTGCGTTTGTTGTACTTTTCCTTATACTCCTCAAAAAGGACAGGGGGTAACTTCACTTCTATCTTCGGATGGTCAAGGGTGTATGTGGTATTCTCCGGGTCATTCCCTTTTATGATTGTGATAAACGATCCAGCAGAGTGCAGCTTGTCATATTGGATATCTGCATTGTAATTGAATTTTCCGAAAGAGGCGAGCACACTTCCTGCCGGCAGGTTAAAAGGAATGCCCTTATAATCTTCGTGCGCCGCACTATTCATGTACCCTGTTATATCTTTGATTACGGACACACGGCAATCGAACGACACCTTTTCCGCCACACCATGACGCGGCAACTCGATTGTAAACTCAGGAGTGTCGAACCCGAACCATTTCATATAAAAAGTCCTTGAGCACTCAACCTCGCAACCGTATTGTGCGTATCCGCCCGAGATAAGGTCCGCAATATCCTGATTATCCATCTGGATTTTTACATTCACATAGTAGTTCTCCGAGTCGGCAGTGATAGGATTGACCGTAAAAGATGGTTTCGGCATTATGTCGTCGCCAATGCCCAAAACCGGATATGGATATGATTTATTGCTTCTCTTCATAGTACATCTTTTTGATTACGGTATGCGGCATGTTATCCGCAAAAAGGATTTTAACGGTTGTCGTACCTTTATCCAATGTGAGCCCCTCAATAATATTCCCTTTTACCTTTCCTGTGTCTGTAAAGGTGATGGGAATCTTTGTTTCAGCTTCTTCTTCTAAGCCCACGTTCAATATGAGTTTTGCTTTGTCAATCGCTTTATCTGAATGTATCTTCACTATGTGATAGCACATTCCCCCCTCCTCCTTGCAGAAGACCCTTATGGGCACATTAAGCACGGCCCAGTGTGTGCCCCCCGATGGATCAATTTTAACTTTTGACGGATCGTCTCCATCCGGGATATATGGACCTTCTCCTCCTCCGCCGCCGCCATGACCCGTTGCTGCATATTCATCGCCTTCCTCGTTGGGATCAATCTTCCCCTCGTCTTGCATAACAACAGAACCGTAATTATCTTTCTTAAAGGTATCCGGGGAAATTTTAATGTCTGTAACCGTCGTGTCTATAGAGGACCCATCATCGGTCTTATTTCCGTTCGGTTGCCCCATCAGATGCTCAACCTCATCCTCGTCGTCAATAAGGGAGTCTGGCACATAAAGAAACTCGGAGAGGCCGGCAATGTCAAGGGTTTTTCCGTCCTTGTTTCCAAACATTTTCTTAATGCAATCTTCTATAAACTGATCTCTTTCATTGAGAGCCGTTTCGCCTTCAGGATAGGTTTTATTTTTGGCGTCTCTAAAGTTTGATGCTTTCCATTCGGTATGTGACGAATTTTCCAATCTCTTTAATAGTTTGTCCCCCTTGTCGTTTTCGCAAAGAAATAAACCATAGAAGCCATTATCATCATCTTTAGGAAGCCCATAAACCAACATGCTGGGTTTTCTCATGAAAATAATCTTGTCGAACTTGGTCTTGCACTTCTTCACATACAACTTCACTTCTCCTATTGTGGGGAACGTGTCAGTGAAACAAGTGTACGCTTTATCGCCACTATCTTGTTTAATATAAGCCTCGTAGTACGGCCTTGGATTCATGGCGCGCAACTGCTTTGATTCGTCTTTGGATTCCGGATAGTACGTATCCATCAATCCGGGAAGTCTCGATTGATTAATTGTAACATCAATTGAGGGTTGTGGTTTTATGTTTATAGATATCTTTCCCTTATGAATTGCGAGCCAATAACTTCTAAGGGCCTCACGTATCATTTCTTCGCACATCTCGTTGATGTTTTCCGGAAGAAACCCCATAATGTAGAAGTCGGTACCCGGCTCAACTCTCCTAAAAGCTTCCGGGATTGTACAGTTGGATATGTCGTCCAACTTACTATTATACTGGATAGGTTGACCGTCGTTGTTGTCGTAGTAACCCGCTGCGCAGAGAAGATTATCGTCTTTGATATGGGAACCGATAATCGAGGCTCCTTCAAAGAAACACATGCCATCTTCTGTCATTGTTGAAACAAGCAGAGTTCGTACGGGTGAAAGAAGATAATATGCCGCCTTACCGTATCCATGAGATCCGGCAGCTCCAGAGGTGTCTCCCTTAACGCTAATTTGCGAAGAACGAACAAAAGCCTGGAACGAATTGCTTAGGTCATTACGCACATACCCCATACCCGTAGTCATCCTGTCCGAGATTTTAAGATAAGGGATTTCATCGCTATAGCTGTCATCGAAGTTCTCCAACATGCCATTATAGAACATGCGATAGTCTTCATTCGTAGGATACGAATTAAAGCAGCTCTCGATATGGTCCCTTAGTTCATAGAAACCAGGGAAATCCGAAGCCTTGAGGGAACCAAAAGAGAATACGACCTCGACGGTTGGCACCGAGACGGTACCATCCGGATTCGTTACTTTTATATGGGCATCCATCGAGTTCTGGACGGCTTCGCGTAAAAGAGAAGCGTATGGTCTCTGCCGGAAGTTTTGGCCGGTAGCATCGAAAGGTCCTTCGGATCTTCCGCTCTCAATGCCGAAATGCCACGTACAATTGTTTTCTGCTGCGCTCATAGTAGTTGATAGTTGTCCTAGAACTTAAAACCGGTCCTGTTCCCCTTGTTGAGTTCCTTGATATAAGCTTGTTTTGCGTCCCTCACCGCCGAAGTTATTTCCGAGAACATTCTGTCCACATCTTTCTCGGTATACTCATAGTTGTTTTTGTTGGAGCAATTCTGCAAGAGCTGTAATGTGTCAAGGATTCTCTGCACCCTATTGGACGCTACATTCTCAAATCTTTCGCGTTTTGTAGTGTTTGCCATGTGATATTATTTGTTTAGTGTTTAATTTCTGTGGCAAATGTATGTATTATATTCCAATATTTCAATACTTTTCCACTATATTTTTTTTATGTAGTGAATATTTTTAATCCATATAGTGTTTTAAACACTATATAATTCGCAGAAAAAAAACGACATGAAGGCCCCTAAAAGGAGGTCCACGCATATTTTCAGGCATTTATCGCCCTCCAAACGAAGAGGATAACCATGAAACAAAGGAAGTAACTATGTGAACCTCGCCCTCGTCCAATAATATACCACTACTCCAACCACAACCAACAGGAGTTCGAATACAACCAGTACCACAGCCAGGGCCTTGGAAGAAAGCCAGACGCCTTGCCCAGCCGCAATGCTCTTCAGGTCTTGCTTGTATTGGGAAAAGAGTTCTTTCTGCTCCAGCTTGTATTCCTCTAGGCCCACTTGATCTTCCAGGACGCTTCCTGGTCATCTATCTCGTCCATCATGGCCCCGTCGACATATTCGCGGAATAGGAGCATGGCGGTATGCAGGACATGCTCCCGGTTGGTGCTGGAATTGTTTTCGGAAACGCTGCCTCTTTCTGGAAGATATAGAAGATCGCCTTTTCCGCGATTATTATCAGCAAACAACATCAACATTTTGAGAATATTGAGAAAAACGGCCAAAAAGATTTTGAAGATTTTGCGGAGCCCCTGTCTGTCAGAATGTTACAAGGCGGGAAAAGAACTCCCCCAGACGGGGTCCAAGGGAGAGGCCGCTGCTGTCTGTCTGACTCGACAGCTGTATTTTCTCCGACATTTTCTATGACATTTCTCCGACATTATCTATGACATTTTGAGAAGATGTCGGTCTATTATTCTCAGCAATACACAACGAATCACATTTTCGGCATTAAATGAGGGGGCAATAACCACATTTTCGGAAAGGTTTTGGCAAAAGGATCACATTCCCAACATAACATTTCCACTGATATTAGAACCCAAAATGCGATTCGCGGTTTTCTTAACAGTTTTCTTCACAGTATTTGGGCCTTTGTAAAGAACCGTTGTGAAGAAACCTTCAGCCCGGTATTTCGGAGCAGGAAATCCCACATCGGCCACTTAATCGACCATTCGTGGGATGCTAAGACTTGATAGTTTTGTTGATTATACTGAACAATTCTAAATACTATTAAGATCTGTTCAGTATGTATTATTCAAATCAACCCACGAGGTCCGAGGGAATAATCAATGAGATCATTATCACTCCTCTTGCTACATTTTCATCGTCTGTGAAAACGTAGCAAATCGGCAAAGTCGTTCTAAAAAATGCGCTGGAATGTCCAAAAGTCGTTGGAAAAATTACGACAAGACACAGAAAAGTCGTTGGAAAAATTACGGCGAAATATCAAATAGTCGTTAGAAAAATGTATATTTGTTGCCAGATAACGTTTCATAACATGCTGAAAAGAAAGATCGAAAACACCCTAACCGCGTGGAAAAATAAACCAGGGCACAAACCATTAGTGATAATGGGAATCCGCCAGTGCGGAAAGACATTCATCACGCAGCATTTCGCTGCGGAGAACTACAAGAGTGTTGTCTATATGAACTTCATCAAAGAACCGGAACGCATTAACGCGTTTGTCGGCTCGAAGGACGTGGACAAGATTCTGCTCAATCTTTCCGCCCAGATTCAAGGTGTCAAGTTTATCCCGGGAGAAACCTGTCTCATCTTCGATGAAATTCAGGTGTGTCCGGAAGCCAGAACGTCGCTCAAGTTCTTCAAGGAGGATGGGCGTTTTGACGTGATTGCCACCGGTTCACTACTGGGAGTCCAAGGCTACGGTGACGAGCTAAGGAAAAAACGCCGTAAGTTGATCCGCAAAGAAGATTTAGGAGTTAACTCTGTCCCTGTCGGTAGCGAAGAGATTATCGAGATGTATCCGCTGGATTTCGAGGAGTTTCTTTGGGCAAACGGGGTGAACCCGGAAGTCATTGAGGCTCTCGGGAAATTCTATAACGAAGAAACGCCTGTTCCCGCCGGGATACATGTGGCCATGAAGAATTATTTGAATCTTTATGTTGCCATAGGCGGTCTTCCCGCTCCTATCAACGCTTTCCTGGCCACCAACAATATGAATGCTGTTAGCGAAGAGTACCAGGCTATTTTGAAAGAGTACCGCGATGATATGATCAAGTATGCTCCGGACAAGGATAAGCCACACATCCGGGAATGTTTCAACTCCATTCCCAAACAACTCGCCAAGGAGAATAAAAAGTTCCAATATAGCAAGGTAAAACCAGGCGGACGCGGAGAAGCTTTTGCCGGATCTCTTCAGTGGTTGGAAGATGCCGGGATTATTTGCCGCTGCTATAATACCGACATCACGGGCCTCCCGATGGAAGGAAACGCAAAGGACAACGTCTTCAAAGTGTACACAGCAGATATTGGCCTTCTCATTGAAATGCTTTCTCCAGGAACACGTGCAGACATCCTTCAAGGCAATCTTGGCGGCTTCAAAGGAGCCATCTTCGAGAACCTTATGGCCGACACGCTTCATAAGAAACGTCAGAATTTATACTACTTCCAAAAGGATTCCGGGCTTGAACTTGACTTTCTTGTCCGCATGAAAGGCGAATGCGTGCCACTTGAAGTCAAAGCAAGGACTTCTCAGGCGAAAAGCGCACAAACAGTCCTTAAGCATCCGGAAAAATATGGGGTCAAACAGATTATCAAATTCGGCGACTATAATGTTGGTCGGGAAGGTCAATTGTTGACTCTCCCGTCCTATATGCAGTTTCTGCTAGATCTCGAGCCAGAGCAAATCGTTCTCGAGCCCATTGATGTGGACGCCGTGAATGCTTTGGCAAAAGAGGTTATGAATCAATAAGTAATATCCTCCCCTTATCTTTATTCCATAACGAAAATTTGAAAGCATAATGATATGACCCATATTTGTTACATCTTCCTTTATTCTTATCGATTGCTAAAGAATATTGGGGTTTCATTTGACCCTCATTATTTGTTTTCTATGGAGGGGGATACGCTTCACATTGAAAAGACTGATGTGCTTCCTGAGGGCTATTTTGGGAGGAGCGTTTATTCTGTCACATCAATTGTTGGCAATAATGGGGCGGGAAAAACGTCCGCATTACGTTTTTTGATGGAGGCGGTTGTTGATGGCTATCATGCCCACGGCATAAATGGTATAGTCGTCTACGAGAAGGATGGCCGATTATGCATTTATCAACCAAACAAAGAGGATGCTCCCCTCGTTAGCATTGATTCGAAATTGCCTTATTTGCCAATAAAAAGTCCATTATCAATACCGGTCAATAGCGCTGGCGCTTAATCGCTTGTTTTGTAGGGAATTGAGCTCAATTAAAGTGCCGCTTGACCGTGGTTTAATATTGCGGAAATAACTGATATTCACCTCCTTAACCGCCAGCGCCGCTGGCACAAATAGTCTTCTCCCATGCTCCGCCTCCTTTACACCGGCACGAACTACGACGAAGTCAAGCGTCTTTGCGGCGACAGGGTTCTGGCGCCGTATTTCTGTATGGGGTTCTCGATGCTGTCGGTTGACACGGGCGACGGTTTCGTGACCGTGAATGAGGGCGACACTATAGTCCTGGAAGATGACGGCACCCTGCGGATCGAGAGGTAGTGACTGGCGATAATCGCCACGCCAACATTTTGAGGTTTTTGAGAAAAATGCCGTTTCAAATTTTGAGGAAATTGCGAAAAACCGCATAAAAAATTTTGAGGAGACCGGAATATGCGCTATGGGAGGAATGCCCCAGGCTGTCGATGCTTACATTGAGTCAAACAATTTCGAGGTCGTGGATCACGCAAAACGCTTGATTCTTGATTTGTATGACGAGGATTTCGGTAAGATTGACCCGACCGGAAAAGCCGCAAGAATCTTCGCCGCCATACCGGCACAGCTCAACAGTAATGCTTCCCGCTACCAGATATCCAATGTCATCCCAAAAGCCCATGCTGAAGACTTCGTTGAACTTATTTCTGAAATGGAGAAATCAAGGACCGTCAATATCTCGCATCATTGTGATGATCCCAATGTGGGCCTTGGTAGCACAGAAGACCTGATGCAGTACAAAATGTTTGTTGGTGACACCGGCCTCTTCGTAACACTTGCCTTCAGAGATAAAGAGTTCACCGAGAATATCATTTATGAACGTCTGCTTAGCGATAAGTTGGCGACAAATCTGGGCTACCTCTATGAGAATATCGTAGCTCAGATGCTCACGGCCTCTGGTGACAAACTGTTCTATCACGTCTGGCCCACGGAGAGTGGCAAACATAACTACGGGGTGGATTTCCTTCTGTCCCGGGGAACCAAGATTATGCCCATCGAAGTTAAGTCCTCTTCCTACAAGACACATGTATCTTTGGATGCCTTCTGTAAGAAATTCTCTTCACGCATTACTAATGACCGATATCTGATTTATACGAAGGATTACGCCCATGAAGAGTCGGTTAAGTATATACCGGCTTATTTGGCTTTCTTTATATAATCACGGATGAAATATGTAGAAGCTATGCACCGCCTCCTCTACACCGGCACCCTGCGGATTGAGAAGTAGTGTCTGGCGATCAATAAAAAACAGGAGGCCAAGTGACCTCCTGTTAGACTTGCCCCAAGACTACGTGGCGGAATTACTTCGAAAAGCGAGGATTAAGCTGGCGGGGACTTCGCACTACCCTGTGTCCATCCGTATCACGTTTTACTGTCTCGTTGCAAAATTAACTTGATTATTCGTAATTTCCAAATATAAACTGGCGCCGTATTTTTGTATGGGGTTCTCGATGCTGTCGGTTGACACGGGCGACGGGTTCGTGACCGTGAACGAGGGCGACACCATCGTCCTGGAAGATGACGGCACCCTGCGGATCGTTTGATGAAGAAAATCTTATATTTGCGAATGAGAAGATCCTATCGTGATGAAAAAGATTTTATTCGCATTGATGCTTTTTTTCGCGTGCGCCAGCGCAATGTCTTTTGCGCAGGTGGACTCCAATATGAAATATCGTGAGTATAAGAATTACTATAATCCGCGGTTTTATTTCCGGGATGTGGACGATGCCTTTAGCCCGGAAATATCGGGAATCGCATCGTTCTTCATTCCCGGCTTGGGACAGTGTGTTGATGGAGAGTGGGGCAGGGGGATAGGATTCTTCGCCGCTAACATGGGACTTAATGTATTAGTGTTGGGCTCACTCGCGGCAGTTGTCTCAGACTATGCGACTACAGATGAGTTCGGAGGAGACGGAGGGGCTGCCGCCTTGTTGGGCTGCGCATTATTGGGTCAAGCCGTTGTGTATATTTGGAACATTTGTGATGCTGTGCGAGTCGCAAAGATTAAGAACATGTATTACCGGGACATTAGTTCGCAAAATGCGGGTCTTGATATTAAGATTGAACCTTATTTGGCATCGGCTCCCACTAGGGAAATGGGTGGAAACCAGTTATCTGCGGGCTTATCTTTGAAATTAAATTTCTAACTCTGTTGCTCTTCTGTTGGAGTTAACACACCTATGCCCCGCCTCCTTTACACCGGCACGAATTACGACGAGGTGTATTAGCTATATAGTTAAAATCTTTTTACGTTTTATCGAAACGCGTAAAGAAATCCCGATTTTTTTACCATATTTAATCGAACGTGTAAAGGAATTCCGATTTTCTTGCTATATTTACTCACAAATTGAATGAAATGTACGAGATACCATCACTTCCTTTATCTTACGAAGTAGAGACCAAAAGAGTCCTCAAGCAGGTCGCTAAGTCTTCTAGAGCGCTTGCCGAGCTAAAGGGCGCAGTACTTTCTATGCCTAATACTTCCATCTTAATAAGTACATTGTCGCTCCAAGAAGCAAAGGATAGTTCTGCCGTTGAAAGTATAATAACAACACACGACGAACTATATCGTGCAACGATTTCTAGCACCAAAATCATCTCACCAGCCGCAAAAGAGGTAAGAGACTATTCCAATGCTCTGATTTATGGATACGAGCAGGTAAAGAAAAGAGGGTTGCTAACCAACAATGACATTATCGAGATATACCGTAAGATAAAACATAACGACGCCGGATTTCGGAACACCCCAGGAACCACTCTTAAAAACGATCTGACCGGAGAGGTTGTATACCAGCCTCCTCAGAGATATGAGGATATTGTATCATATATGGATAATCTGGAGAAGTTTATTAATGAACCAGATCTCTCAGATTATGATCCTCTCATCAAGATGTGTATTATTCATCATCAGTTTGAGAGCATTCATCCCTTCACTGATGGGAACGGAAGAACGGGAAGAGTTGTCAATATCCTCTACTTGGTACTTATGCGATTATTGGACATACCTGTTTTGTATCTAAGTCGTTTTATTATAAAGAATAAGGCGGAATATTATTATTGGCTTCAAGCGGTAAGAGAGGACAGTATAAACTGGGAGAGTTGGGTTCTTTTCTTGCTTAAGGGTATAGAAGAGACGGCTAATGAAACCATAAAACTCGTCCTGGATATAAAAAATCTTATGATGGAATACAAACACCTTATTCGAAGAGAATTACCTAAGGTGTATTCTCAGGATTTACTCAACAATTTATTTAAGCATCCTTACACCAAGATAGAGTTTGTATCTGATGAATTACAAGTCTCAAGGCCGACTGCCACTTCTTACTTAAATCAACTTACTTCTTTAGGCGTCATTGAAAAAGTCAAAATGGGGAGAGATAACATATACATTAATACCCGACTTTTCAATCTTTTGATGAACGCATTTCATTATGAACAAATAGTCGAGTATTCCAGAAAAATCGTAACTGATTAAATATTGTAATCGGAATCATCAACGTATTATGGAAAAGCACATTACAAGGGAGGCGGCGCTGGAGCTGCTGAAAAAATATAACAAGGACCCGTTCCATCTGCATCACGCCCTGACTGTGGAAGGGGTGATGCGCTGGTATGCGAGGCAATTGGGCTTTGCGGCGGATGAGGATTTCTGGGGGATCGTGGGACTGCTGCACGACATCGACTTTGAGATGTACCCAGAGCAGCATTGCATCAAGGCTCCCGAGCTGCTGCGTGAAGGCGGCGTGGGGGAGGAGATGATCCACGCTATCTGCAGCCACGCCTACGGGATGCACGTGGACGTGAAGCCGGAACACACGCTGGAGAAAGTGCTCTTCGCCACTGACGAGCTGACGGGGCTGATCGGGGCCGCCGCCTTGATGCACCCGTCGAAAAGCGTTCAGGATATGGAACTTAAGTCACTCAAGAAGAAATATAAGGTCAAGGCGTTTGCCGCCGGCTGCTCTCGCGAGGTCATTGAGCAGGGAGCCGAAATGCTGGGATGGCCCCTCGACGAGGTGTTGCAGAAGACCCTGGACGCTATGAAGGATTGCGAGGAAAGGGTGGCGGAAGAAAGTGTTTTGTAGATAAATCAATATTCAAATATGCCAAACAAATTTTTTGAAAGGAACTGGTGGAAGGACTTTGTGGTCGCCATCCTTGCCACTACCGTTTCTATTGTCCTGACCTTCGGCACAAGCAAACTGGTTGATCTTAACAGGCAGAAGAAAGAACGCAGACTCACCGCCTTGATGGTCATGAGCAGCATCGAATCCTTCGCCCGAAGTATCGATGAATCGGCCGCGGCATGGGACCGGTTGGACAGCGTGGCCGTATGGCTGCTGCGGATGCCGATAGATGAGGTTGAAAGATTGGGCGAAGAGCCTTTTCAAGATGCCGTCAATGAGGTGTTCCAAGCTCCTATCATACATCACGACCAGACTGCTGAGACCATTTTCAGCAGCAACATAGACACGTGGAAGAATATGGGGAATTTCCAGTTCGTGAACAACGTGGGGGCCTGTTTCTCACAAATGAACTGGATTGAGCAAAGGATTAACGAAGATGCGGTCGAATATGCGGGTCATCAGGCGAGGATATTCAACAACTTCTCGGGTTATCCGGGCAAAACCTTCACGGAGAAACTGTTAAGGGATGAGCAGGCGAGGAAACAGTTGCAATTGCCCAACTCGTTCAAGGCTTGGCTCGCCTACTGTTCAGACAATCTGCGGCGTATGAACCGCAATAATATGAAACTGATAGGAATCCCCGAAGAAGAGGTGCTCGCGTTTACTGATGCCCGTTCAGATGCGGCCATCGAGGAAGGTCCGGAGCCGGAGTATTCCGTTTTCGTGAAACCTTACCCGGACAAGGAATCCATAGACTCCAATCTCGACTATGCCCGTAAGCTAGATAGCCTGCTGAAAACTCCAAAATAACAGATTAATACCCCAGCAAATCTTTAGCGGCAAGTACCAGAAACATATAGTTCGAAGAACCACCGCCCATGACATACTCCACCTGCTGCCACAGGTAAGGGAATACCAGCAGCTCCGGGAAGTCGGGACGGATAAGCGCCGTGCCGGAAACCGAACCTCCGGGTATGTAAGACCATTCAGCCCTGTTGAAGCCGTATCCTACCGTAGTGGATTCCGCGCCTACACCTCCGACGAAAGAAGCCTGGTTCAAACCGGGATGCCGGCCCAAAATAAAGTTGAGGGCATTTAGCGCCTGGTCCGGAGAAAAGATGTCCGGATAGGACTTGGCCAGGAAATAATGGCGGTATCCAAAGGTCTGGATGGCCCAGCCGGCGCCCCAGATGCTTGGCTGATAAGGCACTCCGTAAGGCGTTTCGGCACTCTGGCTGTCCAGTTGATCCCGGTACTTGACTAGGGCGTCCCGGAAGGCCGCACACTGTTTCCGGTATTTCTTGTTGCCTTCCATTTGCTTTTCAATACGTGCCATATACCAGGCACACTTCTCGGCAGAAGCCACCACTTCGTCCCAGTGATTCAAGATGAAATCAAAGTACGGCTGCTCACCGGTGGTGATATAAAGCTCCACGGCAAGCTGCATCTTGTCCATGGGAGAGACATCTTTCGCCTTGGCAAAGACTGTCCTCGCGATCTCTTCGCAGCGGACAGCGAGAGTATCGTTGATCCCTCGGAGGGAACGGGCCGATGCCGCCACATAAGTGGCCATGTCTAAGCCGTTTCCGGTATCAGGGAATATCCAGCGGTCATCATCGTTGGGAACGCCATCCGTAGCAGTGGAAGGATCTCCCAACGAGACATACTGCCGCAAGTTATTGACAATGATTCCGCGTGAGAAACGACTGCCCAGGGCATCGTAACAAGCCACCACGTGCAGCATTCCGTGTTCGATCTGCTGAAGGATGTCGTTCTTTCCGTCCGGCTCGTGAATCTCTACCGTGCGACGATGCTGGTCTATGGCGGTCGCGTCAATTTCGGGATGGAAGCTTTCCATGGCCATTGTGAGGATGTAACATTCGCTCCCTGTGGTATAACGGATATCATCATCGCCCGCATCATGCCAGCCTCCCACATTCACGCCCTGCACACGTTCGTAGGGCTTGTAGGACGTAACGTTGTGTTCCGGCTGCACGTAGCCGTCTATATGATTTCCCGGAGGGGCCATGATAGCATCGTCCAGATGGCAGGCGTCGTGCCACACTTTGTACTTCTCCATGACCCGCATGTGACACATCTGGCAGGGCAGGAAGTATTCGACGACCGGCTGCCAGACTCCTCTGTCATACACGTCCGGAGCTATTCGGAAAATGGGGGACTCGCCTTTGCCGTAGCGGATCTGGTACAGGCCTTCTTCCTCCACGTCTGTGAAATTGGCCATCAGGTATTTATACCGGAGGAAATGACCTTCCCAGGGTGTCACGGAAAGCGTTTTGACAAAATGCTCCCCATCGGCATCATAACGCACCAGCGAGGCGCTTGCAAGCGGCGTGTCGCGGGGGTCGGTTTCGATGATGGCCACCTTTTCCTGATTGGGCAGGTAGCCCACCTGCGAGGTTTGGACCACTGGCGGATAGGTCCACCCGGGAACCACGTTGGGTTCAATATACCATTGGACCGCTTTCTTGGTGGCGCCTTCCGGGATTTCCGAGCGAAGGACAAACCAGCCGTTGTTGTGGTTCATACGTCCGTCATAAAGCTTGAGGTCGGCCTCGGTGAGGCTCTTGACGGTAAGGCGGCTTAACGGATCGTCGGGGCGGGAGGTGAAAACCTTGCCCACGGCGTAAGGTTCGGCTATCACGGCATCGGCGGTGTAAGGGCTGTATCCTTCGCCGATCAAGTGCTTGATATTCGCCTCAGGCGCGTTCTCCGGGTGGTAGTCTCCCACCGTCCTGTACACATAGCTTTCCTGTGATATTACCGGAGCATTGGGCTGCTGGGGATAAATGCCCTGCTTGTTGTCCATGATCCACGGTTTGCCGAAAAGGGAACCGGGGAATAATTCCAGGTTAAAACCCGCGCGGCCCACCAGTTCTTCCGGGACAGGCGTGTCCAAGTCTACCGTCACCAGGAATCCCTTGCCTTGAGGTTCCAAGGTGACTGTATAGGTGACTTGGTAATCGGGATAAATCATGGGATTCTTGCTGGTGAAATGGCGGCTGGAATCCGGGAAACAAAGCGTGGTGATGATGCGATTCCCCTCCACTTCGCGTCCCAGCTTCTTTGGTACCGGCTGCCATTGGCCTGGCGTGGCGTCGAACCGGATGTCTCCGTTACTGGCCACGCGATGTCCATGCATCAGGATGGAGACACCGCCTTGATGGCCTTCCGGATAAAAGTCGTCGAAAGCCATCACGTCCACCCCCTCCTTGTTGAAGTAGCCGGAATCGTTAATCCGGAAGGCAGGGGAGGTCTGACCATATGAAAGACAGCATATTAACCAAAGGATAATTATAGTGAAGCACTTTTTCATAACCGTCGTTTTTTGGAAACCATACGCAAATATACCTTTTTTCTTATTTTTGCAGAGACAGTCAATTCATTGTTAATCACTATGATTAAGAAAATTCTTTCATCCTTTGTAGTAGCCGCGTTTGCCATTCTACTAACGACATATTGTTCTCCGGGCAACTCCTGGATAAAGGTGCAGGGGAACAAGTTCATCGGTCCTGACGGGAACGAACTCGTGTTCCGGGGGCTTTGTTTCTCTGATCCGGTGAAACTGGTCCGGGAAGGCCAGTGGAACGAACGTTACTTTGCGGAAGCGGCGAGCTGGGGTGCTAACGTGGTGCGCTTTGCCGTTCATCCCACGAACTTGAACGCGATGGGCTGGGAGGATACCTTCCAGGCCATGGACCAGGGTATCGCCTGGGCAAAACAGTATGGTATGTTCGTGATTATGGATTGGCATTCCATCGGCAACCTTAAGGATGAGCTATACACTTCGCCCATGTACAATACCACCAAGGACGAGACTTTCAAGTTCTGGCGCACAGTGGCCCAGCGCTACAAAGACGAGCCTGCGGTTGCGTTGTACGAACTGTTCAATGAGCCTACCGTGACGGCCGACGATGTCGGATCCTGCACCTGGACCGAATGGAGGGAGCTGCAGGAGCAGATCATTGACACCGTCCGCACTTATAACCCCCGTGCCGTCTGCCTTTGTGCCGGATTCAACTGGGCCTACGACCTGACTCCGGTTGCTGTGGAACCAGTCCGACGCGAGAATATTGCCTACGTGTCCCATCCATATCCTATGAAACGCCCCGAACCCTGGGAAGAGAAGTGGGAGAGTGATTTCGGTTTTGTGGCCGATGAGTATCCGGTCATATGCACGGAGATCGGATTCTGCCTTGAGGATGAGCCTGGTGCCCACATCCCCGTGAAGGCAACAGAAGTATATGGAGAGCATATAACCAAGTACTTCGAGCAAAAAGGCATCTCTTTCACGGTATGGTGCTTTGACACCAGCTGGGCTCCTATGCTCATCAGCGACTGGGATTTTACTCCTACAACCCAAGGTCGTTTTTTCAAGACCTACTTGGAATCTCGATAATTCGCTATCTTTGTCTTAATAGACAGGTTTACCATGGACAAAGACGGCGTTTTCTCTATTGACACCCTGCGGCAGGAACGCGCGCTGAGGTTGGATGGTGCGATGGGCACCCAGATACTGAAGTTCAACCTTGCCGAGGAGGATTTCCGGCAGGGACTGCCGATCGCCCCGACACGTGATGTGAGAGGCGACAACGAGTGTCTCAACCTTACCCGGCCCGATGTGATCCGTTCCATTCACCAATCTTATGTGGAGGCCGGAGTGGATGTCATCGAGACTAACAGTTTTAGCGCCAATGCCTTAGCCCAGCAGGAATATGGACTCTCATCCTTGGCTCCAGACATGGCTCTGGCGGCCGCGAAAATAGCTCGTGAGGTTGCCGATGCCGCGCCTCGTAAGGTCTGGGTGGCGGGTAATATGGGTCCTGGCTCCAAGTCCCTTTCGCTCGTTTCCGATTTCATTCGTCCCGAATGGCGCCCCTGCAGCTTCGATGAAGTGGCTGATTCCTATGCCGCGCAGGCTAGAGCCTTGATCGAGGGTGGGGTTGACCTCATAATCATAGAGACTTGTTTCGACGCTCTCAACGCCAAGGCCGCATTGTACGGAGTCCATCAGGCTCAGCCGGGATTCCCTGTCATCGTCTCCGTCTCTGTGAGTGGAAGCGGCGGCCGTGTGCTTACCGGGCAGAGCATGGAAGCCTTCTTTGCGGCCGTGTCCCACGCCCCGCTTGCCGCCTTCGGATTCAACTGCTCCATGGGAGCTGAAGGCCTCCTCCCGCTGGTCCATTCACTGGGAGCGTGGTGCCCTGTGCCTCTGGTCTGCTATCCCAATGCCGGAATGCCGAATGGTTCCGGAGAATATGACGAGTGTCCTGAGACTATGGCGAGCCACATGGCTGGACTGGATGGGGAAGTGAACCTCTATGGAGGCTGCTGCGGCACGTCTCCAGACCATATTCACGCGTTTCCGTCCTTGAGGTCCCGGACGGTGCCTTCATGTGGGAAAGACTTGATACTGAGTGGTTTGGAAGTTTGGAATATTGGGGAAGGACCATTCACTGTGAGCACGGCGGCCCATGTCGGGAAGTCCGCCGATTTCGCTGGAATGATGGAGCGTGGGGAATATGACGAAGCCTTGTTCACTGTCTCTTGCCAGCTTGCTGAGGACGGCGCCTCCGTTCTCGATGTCAACCTGGATGGCCTGCCTGACACTCCGGCTTTGATGGAGCGCTTTGTACGCCTGATACAGAGTGATCCTTCAGTGTCCTCAGCCGCTCTGCTTATCGATTCCGCCGACTTTGAGACTCTCCTTCAGGGCTTGAAGAATGCCCAAGGCAAGAGTCTGGCCGGCCCGTTGGATCCGTCCGATGCAGATTTCGCCGAGAAGGCCGCTACTCTCCGCAGCCTCGGCGCCGCTGTCTTGATTAAAACCTGCTCCAACCCTGCACAGGTGCTCCAGACGCTAACCGCCGCAGGCATCCCCCCGCAAGATATTGTATTTGAAGAAACAATAATGAGATAACATGAAACGAATATTCTTAACCCTCGCAACTTTGTTGACGGTCCTGGCCGTCACCTGCTGTTCCGGAACACGTCTAGCTCAGAATACTGATGCCACCCAGCAGACTACCCATGAGGTCCAGGACGCCGCCGCTCCTAAGGTCTTTTTCACTTCGGACATCAGTCCTGAAGGCTTGGTCAAGATCTATAAGGCTCTCGGAGTCAAGGCCTTCGGTCGTGTTGGAGTGAAGATCTCCACAGGGGAGTCCAAGGAAGCCAACTACCTGCGTCCAGAGCTTATCGCCGACCTTGTCCATGAGGTGAACGGAACCTTTATCGAGTGCAACACCGCTTATGGCGGATCCCGAGGTACCACAGCCGCTCACCGCAAGGCCATAGCGGAGCGTGGCTTCGAGGCTGTCGCGAAAGTGGACATAATGGACGAAGAGGGGGAGATCCAGATACCGGTTAAGGATGAGACTTACATCAAGTACGACATCGTGGGCAAACATATTCAGAACTATGACTTTGTCATCAATCTGGCGCACTTCAAGGGTCATGCGATGGGTGGTTTCGGCGGCGTGCTGAAGAACCAGTCCATAGGTTTCGCCTCCACTGCCGGCAAGCTCTACATCCATTCCGCCGGCCGCAGCTCCACTCGTTGGATCGATGACAACCAGGATGGTTTCCTGGAGTCAATGGCGGCAGCGGCCCAGGCAGTCCACAACTACTTCAAGCAAAAAGGGAAGGACATCATCTACATTGATGTGATGAACAATATGTCAGTGGATTGCGACTGCGACGCGCACCCAGCGAAGCCTCGTCTGAAGGATATCGGCATCCTTGCTTCTGTGGATCCTGTCGCATTGGACCAGGCCTGCATCGACCTCGTTTTCGGTCACACGGACTCCGAAGGCGATGATGCCAAACCACTTCAGGAGCGCATCAATCGCCAGCACGGCCTCCACATCCTCGACCACGCCGAGTCCCTCGGCCTCGGCAGCAAGAAATACCAGCTGGTGAAGATCGATTAAGCGGATTATAAACTCGCTTTGGTGTGGGCTTCGTCGTCACCGCCGGAGAAGCCTTCTGAATGGGTCTCGTAGCGGGAAGGCGAGGTGGGAGGGATGTCTGCGAATGGCGGGAGCTGGAATCCCGGAATGGTCCGCAGCAGGGGAGAGTCAGGCACAAATCCCTTCAAGGGGTCTGTTGGATCTACGAATCCCGGGTTCTCGGTCGTCTTCCAGTTGTCCCTCATCTCGTCCATGAAGTTTGCCTTTCCCTCGATGTCATCGTTGTAGAAATGGTCGCTCCAGATGACTTTCTCGAAGGCATATTTCACGTTGTAGAAGACATTGCGGATCAATGTGTTACGGGCCGGGAGGGTGTAGTCGTTATCGTAGAATGCGGCGAAATCCGGATAATGCTCCCTGAAAGAGGGACCGTCAACAAGGGCAACTGAATCCCTGTGGGCTATGAGGCGGTCAGCGCCCCAAGTCTGCAGCCGTCCATCGGTCTTGATAGCCGCGCAGTCGAGGTTCATGAATATGTTGTCGTGATAGACGACGTCGCTCCCGCCTCCGATCTGCACCGGAGGGGATGAGATGTTGTCAAAGATATTCCCGTACACTTCCACGGCTCCGGATCCGTCGTCGTGGTAGGTCGCGCGTACGTTGAACGGGACATTGATGTCGTGGAAATAGTTGTAGCGGATCACGCTGCCCCTCTGGGCCGGGTTGCGGCCGTGGTAGAGGGCGCCGTTGTCTTCCACGTCCATGCAAAGGTGATGGAAGTTGGAATATTCCACGACCTGGTCATTGCCGAGCATCAGAAGTGCGGAACTGGCCGAGTCATAGAACTCGCAATGGGAGACTTTGTTGCCCAACCCGCTCATCGTGACAGCCGGTCGGAGATGCTTCTCAATCCGGTTGAAGTCGTGGAACACGCAGTTTATCACGTAGTTATCGCCTCTGATGATCTGCTTGCGGTCGCCCCCGGCGAGATCCACTCCTCCGGCTCCGATGTCGTGGATGTGGCATCCGTTGACTCCGCAGCTCCTGCAAGAGGCGGTGATTTTAATGGCGATGTGGCCTATGTTCCGGAGTTCGCAATCCTCGAATTCAACTCGTGAAGAAGCGTGGACGACGGCCCCGTCACCGCAAGTGCAGCAGAATTCCAGGCCCTTCACCTGGACATCCTCGCAGTTTCTTATTAATAAAAGCGGATGGCGCTGGACCGCCATTTCGAGCCTGCGGGTCCCCTTCGGAAGCATAAGCCATGCCTGGCCTCCTTCAACGTCCAATGAATATTCTCCCGGCTCGTCCACTTCTTCGGGAATATTCAGGACTTTCCATTTCTGGAAGTTCTCTCCTGGCTTGAACCCGAAGCCATAGGAAGTCATGTCTCTGACTTCCAGGGTCTTATCTGGGTTTATTGACTTGATCCCGACTGACTCTTCCGACCAGCCGAAACGGAAGCACCCTGACAACCAACCCCTTGTGGGTTCCGCCCATTCAAGCGGCCTGTCCTCCTTGAAAGCGATTATCCCGTAGCCAGGACCTTCTTTTCCCTGGAGCCTTCCGACTCCCATCCTCACCACTGAGTCCAGCTTGATCCAGTGGTCGTTCGGCCACTGTGAGAGCCGCATGGGAACCCCGTCAGCGTAGAATTCCGACCAAGATGGTCCGGTCGGATGGGTGTGCCCTTTTTCGACGACAGGACTTGCCGGGTAGCGGGATATGTCCAGGTAGCGCAGCCCCTTAGTCGCTTGAGAGCCAAGTACTTCCTTGCACTTTTTCAAGGCTCTGCGGGGAATCCTTACGCCTCCGTTGAGCTGGGCTCTCCGACCCTCGATGACGATTCCTTTTTTGCCTTCCACAACAAGTGTGTCGGTCAGGCGGTATATCCCTTTACGCAGAATGATACGGTCTCCGGTCCCGGCCTTAGCGACAGCCTCCTTCAAGGCGCTCACGCTCCTGACCTTGTAGGTACGCCCCTCCGCCAGCGCAGGTCGCAGCCCAACGCCCCAGACAAGCAAAATCAATGTGATAATAACCCTCATCATTGTCATCTTTATTAACCGCCAGCGGCCACGGCGTTTTGGAGGCGGTTGAGGGCTTCGTGGAGGGTGGCGGCGGGGCAGCCGATGTTCAGCCGGACGAAACCTTCCCCGCCGGGGCCGTAGGAGGTGCCGTTGTTGGGGATAATCTTGGCCTTTTTCACAAAGAAGTCCATCAGTTCCGGCTGACTAAGGCCTAGAGCCCTGCAGTCCAGCCAGACCAGGAAAGAAGCCTGCGGCCGGATCGGGACTATTCCAAGATCATGTTCGGAGAAGAAGCGCTCCACAATCGAGATGTTATTCTCAATGTAACGCTTGAGCGATTCCAGCCATGCCGTGTCTTCCCGGTAGGAGGCGATTTGAGCGACAAGAGTCATGATCGGAGGCTCGTCCAGTTTGGAGTTGCCGATGGTGGCGTTGTACATGTCCCGTTTCTCCTTGTCGGGGATGATGCTGTAGGCGGTTCCCGTCAGACCTGCGAGATTGAATGCTTTTGTGGGTCCCGCGAAGGTGACTCCGACACGTTTCGCGGCTTCACTGACGCTGCAGAAGGGCGTGTGCTTCTTGCCGTACAAGGCCAGGTCGCCGTGAATCTCGTCGGATATTACGATAACCCCGTGCCGCTCGCAGATCTCGGCAAGAGTCGCCAGGGTCTCCCGGTCCCATAGGATGCCACAAGGATTCTGCGGGTTGCATAGGAGCAGGATCTTGGTCTTGTCGTCAAACAGTTTTTCCAATCCCCCAAAATCCATCTGGTACCATCCGTCCTTGAATATCAAAGGGTTATCTACCGCGACTCTGCCCATCCTCTCGATGTAAAGACGGAAATGGTCATAGACAGGCGGCTGGATGATTACCTTGTCGCCCGGCTCCGTGAAGGAAAGATAGGCCTGGTTGATGCCAGCTATAACGCCCGGTGCGTAGCCCACCCATTCCCGTTCCAGGTCGAAACCATGATAACGCTTTTGCCAAGAGTAGATCGCGTCATAAAACTCCTGGGGGATCGAAGTGTAGCCCAGGACATCCCGGTCAAGACGCATGCGCAAAGCCTCGGCGACGAAGGGGTCTGTCTTCAGATCCATGTCAGCGATCCACATCGGGATCTCCCCGTTCTTCGCCCTTCCGTATTTGATGCTCCAAGTACCCGCCCGGTCCTGTACCTCATCGAAATCCCATGTCTTCCCGGCGCTGGCTTTGGCGCATGAAGAAAGCAGTGCGCTTATCGTCCCTGCCGGAACCAACGCTGAAGCTCCGGCAGCTGCTGTCCCTTTTATGAAAGATCTTCTATTCAAAGCGGAAAGAATTGATAGTGAACAGGTTCTTGTCGTCGTCTCCGTGGAAACGCATCCTGATGGGCTTGATTCCGGAGAGGTTGCCGTTCACCTTGGCCTCGAGGGTGATGAAGGTCTTGCCGTCGCCCTCGGGAATCTTGAATGATGCCACGGTGCCTCCGTACATGTATTCAGAGAACACATCGATGGTGCCGCCGGCTTGGGGGCAGACCGAGATAATCATCTTCCGGGGCCCTTCCTTGAAGTCGAAGTCTCTCCAGGCGGCTGAATCGTTGTCCCTGATTTCGGCGAGGCGGTTGGATGAATCGATCCTGACATGGCCCATGAGGTAGCAGGCCCTTCCCGCGACAGGGTCCGAGCCAAGGGCAAGGTAAGGGTCCAGCGGCAGGCCGGCTCCCGTTGAGGTCATTTCCACTTCCGGGATGGTGCCGTCGGGGAGGATCTCGATCGGCTCCACGCAGCTTTTCCGCATGGTGTTGGAGCCCCATGACGAGCGGTGGTAGAAGACGTACCACTGATCCTTGAAGCAGACCACCGAGCCGTGGTTGTTCCAGACCGCCGGGTCGCAGCCGAAGTTGTCGATTATCACTCCACGGTACTTGTAAGGTCCTGTCACACAATCTGATGTGGCGTACCCAATGCATGTCGGCATCCCCCTGCGGCTGATGTCGGCGAAGGTCAGGTAATACGTCCCGTTGTGCTTGAAGGCCTGTATTCCCTCATGGAAATGGTGCTCGGCCTCGGTGATGATCCCGTCCTTGATTGTCGAAGGGTCGATGCTCCGCATGTCCGGGTTCAGTTTTGCGCATTTGGCGGAAAACTGTCCCCAGAACATCCAGGCTTGGCCATCGTCATCGATGAACACCGAAGGATCAATCTGATTGGCGTGCTCCACTGGCTTTCCGTCGATGGTCCAGACCCTCGCCTGAGGATCGGAGTTGTAGGCTTTGTTCAGGAATATCGGATTTTGTGCCGCCGCTCCGGCAGCCATGGCCAGGCAAGCGGCCATCATAGTGAGGATTCTTTTCATGGTAATTCCGGACGTTTCACACCGACAGTGCAGTTGACATGCCAGTCGAGATTATTGATGTACAAGTGCCTATAGTCGAAAGGTTGGGGAGTCCAAACCCTGAACAGGTTGCCTTCCTCCCAGCTATTTCCGGCTGAGGCATAGTCGCAAAGATTCAAATAGTGGGTGGCTCCGGACTCATCTTTGCAGGCCACCTCGAAAGTCATCCATAGAGCAGGATCGGGGCTTTGGATGTGGCGCACATCGACCGATCCGTCCTTCTGGCGGTCAAATTCATAGCGGTACATCGGGGGTGTGTCCACTCCGTCCCGTCTTGGGATCAGCCTTGTGTCGAAGGAAAGGACGATCGGGCCCCTGCGTATCGCCGCGTCTCCGGTCCCGTTCGGGGCGTCAAGAACTTTCGCGGTGAAGTCAAAAGAAAGGACCACCTGGTCGCCAGGGTGCCATTTGCGCTTGATTTTCAGGTATTTCCCAGCTTTTGCCTTTCCGGCAGTCTTCCCGTTGACCATTACCTCCGTCTTGAGGCTCCAGTCCGGAATACGCAGTTTCAGAGTGAAGGTCTCCTCTTTGTCCATATCCAGGGCGATGGCGGCCGCATTTCCTTCCGGGTAAGATCCTGTGACTGAAACTTTTACAGTCTGGGCTGCAGGAGTCGGGATGGAGGTCTCCGAGGCGCTGTAAAGGTTGATGACAGGCCCTTCGTCCGAGGACATCACCGCCCAAAACGGGACTGTCATAAGCCCGCGTGGCCCGTTTGCGACGCAGCAACTCATCCCCACATCCGGGAACTGTTGGTGGCTGTAAACCCTCTCGCCCATAAGTCCGGAATAGTAGGAGAACCACTTACCGTCGGGAGTCATGGAGGCGAGCATAGCGTTGTAGAGAGATTGCTCCAGCAGGTCGGCATAGTGGCTGTCTCCGGTGAGCCTGAGCAACTGGTAAATCAGCTTCATCCAAGTGACTGTCACACAGGTCTCCATGCCTTGGTAGATAGGCTCGCTCTGATGTAATTTGCCGTGACACCAGATCTCCGCGACCGATCCGGTGCCGACAATCATGAGCTCGTCCCTTTCAATCTTGCGGACAAGATTCAGGACCGCCTTCTTGTATTCCTCCTTGCCGGTGCAGCGGTAGAGCTCGACTAGGCCCTCGAAACACGACATCATCTCGTAGGCTTTGGGCGCTCCGGACATCTTCCACATCGGCTTGTCGGACAGGGCTTCTTCAATAAGGTGTAAACCGGTGGGTGTGAGTGAGTTGGGTGACTCCCAAGAATTGACGATATATTCCGCGAAATCGAGATAGCGCTTCTCTTCGGTCCGCTGGTAGAGCAGGACGATAGGCTCAAGCACTGAGGAAGACGCGAGTCCTTTCCATCCGATCCAGCCGGTTTCTGCTATATTCACTCCGCTCTCCGGCCCGGCCTCACGGATCAGGTGGTCGGCGGATTTGCGGGCGGCTTCAAGAACAGTCGCGTCCTTGGTTCTGTCATAATAGGCTAAAAGCCCGAGGATGGTGTATTTCCGTCCCCAGATGTCCCAGTCTCCGAGGTGATATTCGTCAGGATAGGTGCCTATGTAGCCATCAGCGCCTTGAGTGGCGATTAACCCCCGTACAGCCGCGTCTACTACCGCTTTGTGCACCGGAGTGGGGGAATAGTCATAACCCATCATGGCAGCGGTGTACCATTTGCCCCAGAATTCGGTACGGAAGCCCCATTTGCCATCCGACTTGTCCCGGAAAGCGAATAGTAGTTTCTCCAAGTCCTGTGACATCAGGCGGTTCTCGACGCATCCGTTGATCCGGTCTCCAAGAAAACCGTCGAAATGGGCCAGACTGGGCCTCAGGACATCATCCTGTACAGTTTGCGAAAACGCCAGGGACTGGATTAAACAGCCCGTGACGATTAAAGCCAAGCAAGTCTTTTTCATATTCTATTATCTGCCCTGAATTATCTCAAGTACTTTGTCGATGGGGATGGCCCGAGCGGTGCGTCCATTCCGTCCCTGGGTGTCAGTCGCCATGAAGAGGGAGTTCCATACGGCCTCGGCGGTGGCTTCGATGACCGCCTCAAAGAGGGGAGTCATCGCATTGTTATGCAGTAGTTTAGGGCGGTAAAAGTCGCTGCCCTCATCGATAAGGTTGTCCTTGTTGACGCTCACGGCGATGACATAGTCACCGCTCCCGTTTGAGGCGACTCCTCCGGTCTTGGCGATGCCCATCATGGCCCTTTTGGCAAGCCGTTCCAGATTCCGGGCGTCAAGAGGGGCGTCCGTCAGGACGACCATCATGCAGGAGCCGTCGGGATTAGCCTGATAATCAGGATTTTCTGTGCTGGAACGATAGAGATACTGCCCGAGTTTCCGCCCCACAGGAGCTCCATCGATCTCAAGAATTCCTCCATAGTTGCTCTGGACCAGGACACCCACCGTGTAGCCTCCAAGATCCGCGGGCAGCACTCTTGATGAAGTGCCGATCCCGCCTTTCCAGCCGAAGCAGACAGTCCCGGTGCCGGCACCCACGCAGCCTTCCTCCACTGATCCGTCCTTGGCCTCGGTTATGGCCCGAACCACATCCTCAGAGGTGACGTGGCGGCCTCGGATGTCATTCAACTGGCCGTCGTTAGTCTCACCGACCACGGCGTTGACACTTCCGACATCCTCATTACCTTTTTGGCTGAGAGTGTAGGTCAGAACCCCCTCAATGCCCTGAGCCACTGACAGGGTGTTGGTCAGCACAATCGGGGTCTCGATGTTTCCAAGTTCCTGGACTTGAGTCACTCCAGCCAGTTTCCCGAAGCCGTTGCCGACAAATATGGCGGCGGGACATTTCTCTCTGAAAAGGTTGCCCTCATGGGGGACAATGGCCGTCACCCCGGTCCGGACATTATCGCCTTTGACGATAGTCACCTGGCCGACCTTGACTCCTGGCACATCCGTTATGGCATTCAGGGGACCGGGCTTGAATATTCCCGGCTCAATACCGAAGTCCCTGATCCTGCCCCGACCAGAGGTTTGGGCAAAGGCTCCGACGCTGATAACCACCAGCGCCAAAGCTGTGAGGAATAGGGTCTTATAATGATTCTGTTTCATCATTGATTACTGCTTTTTGCTGATTGTCAACGGGTTCCATTTCGTATTCCACCTTCCCCATGAGGAATTGCCGTTCTCGTCCAGGCCGTAGGCGTAGCCGATGAACTGCTTTTTATTTATGTCGATATGGCCTCGGCTGTCACCGCTGATGCCGATGTTGTGGAGCCCTGCTCCGAGACTTCCGTTCAGAGTCTTCCACTTTTCGAAGGTGCGTCCATCCTTCGAGGTCCAGATCTGGATGAAGGAGGAACGGCTCATCCTGTTGGCCGTGTGGACCGCTATGAACATCCCCATGTCGTCGAAGTATTTCACGTCGCAATGGTCCGCGGCAGTCATTCCTTGTTTGTTGACGGCTGTCCCGAAGTGGTTCAGTTTGGAAGGCCACAAAGGATCATCCGCAGGGGCTGTGGCGACCCTGGTGGTCGGTCCGCCCTCATCCCAAGTGTAGTAAAGATAGAGAGTTCCGTTGAGGACGACCATGCTTGGCTCACCGACACCCCATTTCTCCTTGGCGCCGGTGTAAGTCACTATCGGCTCGACCTTGTCTCCGCCCCAGCCGCTTCCGTTCCATTTCTCCCATGGACCTTTGGGAGATTTGCCTCTGGCCATATAGAGGTGATTCTCAAGGCCTCCGGTGTGCTCGGTCGAAGTGTAGCCGAGATAGTAATAATCCCCGATTTTTATGACTACGGGGTCGCAGCAGGAAAGCTCGTCCCTTGTCCCCTTGGTCGGTTTAAGGACCATTTCCTCCTCGGTCCAGGTCTTGCCTCCGTCCTTGCTGTGCTGGTAAGATATTTGGTCCCAATAACTTCCGGACACTCCGGCTGTGCTTTCCAGGTTGAGGATAACCTGTGGCGCTCCGGTAACGGCAGATCCATTCTGGAAGGCCTGCAGGTCCATCCCTTCGGCGTTAGCGGCTTCTTTGTAATACCAGATTCCCGCGTTGCTGGAGCCTTTGCTGAGAATCAGCAGATAGCGACCGGAGTCGAATTTCGTACCGTCCTCCTTGGCGATCTGGTTCCATGCGTTGTCTTGCATGGCCTTGACTTCCCTTGTCGCCACCGGGGTTTCGGCCACAGTCTTTGAATAGCTTGAGTTCCAGACGAATATGCTCATCGTCATGCTCTCCGTCCCGTTAGTGCTCCATGTGGGGCAGCATGCCTCCAGGCTATGGAAAGGCTCTTTCGCCGTGAAAGCGAGTCCGATCTCCACCGACGACAGGTTTATCGGAATCTTGGTTTCTTCCACTTCCTTGTACAACTGTCCACCCGCATCCGCGGCGAAAGTGCTGCCGGAAGCGGCGAACCACGCATCGATCGAGCCGTCGTCATTGATTATGATCGAAGGACCATAGCGGTATGTGCCTGCTTTGTAGATGTCCCATCCAGCATCGGCCGTGATGGAATATTCCACAGGCTTTTCTTCTTTGCCTGGGGTTTCCTTTCCCGGGGTGTCTTTGGTCGGGTTATCCGTCTGTTTTCCGTCGCCTCCGCCTCCGCAGGCGCAGAAGCAGGCTCCGATGGTTATTGTCAGTAAAATCCGATGCGGAAAGCTCATGATCGTTATTTTCCCAAATTTAAGAATATGTTTTGAAAAATGTTATATTAGCGAAAACTATACGAAATGCTGAAGACTCTAACCTTATTACATTCCAACGACTTACATGGAGATTTCCTCGCTGAGCAGGTTGACGAGAAGTTGACCGGCGGAGTATCGATGCTTTCCGGCTACATCTCCAAGACCCGAAAAGAGGAAAAGAACGTGCTGTACGCCATCTCCGGCGACATGTTCAAAGGATCTTTGATCGACCAGGAATACAAAGGAATCTCCACAATCGAGATAATGAACCTTCTGGCTCCTGATGTGGTCACCCTGGGCAACCACGAGGTTGACTATGGCCTCGCCCATCTCCTTTTCTTGGAGAAGTGCGCCAAGTTCCCGATCATCAACGCCAACATGTTCTTGACCAGCAACAATGTCCGGTTGTTTAATTCCCACAGGATCATCGAGATCGACGGAATGAAGATCATGTTCATCGGCATCCTGACCGAAGATGTGCTGGAATACACTCGTAATGAGAAGTTAATCAGCACGTTAGTCGGAATCAAAGATGCGGCTGAGGAGGTGGGTAGGATCTGCATGGCGTACCAGACAGTCGATATAGACCTGACTGTTCTGCTGACTCACATCGGCTTTGAGAATGACCAGAAGCTGGCCGCCCAGCTGGATCCTGACTGGGGAGTGGACATAATCATCGGCGGCCATTCGCACACCTTGATTGATGAGCCGGCGGTCGTGGCCGGCATCCCTATAGTCCAGGCTGCTGTCGGAACCGACCAGATCGGCCGTTTTGACCTGGTTATCGACACCGACACGAATTCCGTCGCGTCCTACACCTGGAAGCTTATTCCCATCAACTCAGACAACTGCCCTCGGGACCTCGAGCTGGAAGAGTTGGTCAACAACTACAAGACTATCACAGACGCTGTGTATGAGCAGGTTCTGACTCGTCTTGACGGTGTGTACACCCAGACCCGCAGGAACAGGGAGTCCATGCTCGGCCATCTTTTCACGGATATAATCAAAGATGGAACCGGAGTGGACATCGTTTTCGATTCCAGTGGAGCGATCCGTGGCCGGGAGCTTGGAGAGGTGGTCACGAAAGGTGACTTACGGAAGGTCTATCCTTATGACAATAAGGTAGTTGAGTTCAAGATCACAGGCAAGCAGCTCCGTGAGGCTTTGCTGTGGATGTTCCGTGACGAGTCCATCGACGCTCCCGACGATGGGGGAGAGTTCTATCATCTCTCGAAGGGTGTGAAGGTTGTATATATTCAGAAAGAGCACCGGATCGCGACGCTTGAGGTTAATGGACGGAGCGTTCAGGATGACGACATGTTCAAGATCGCTATGGGAGACTTCCATTACGCGAACATCGAGAACTTCCTCCATCTCAAGAAGAAGGACATCCAGGCGAACGGCCCCGTCAAGACTCTTTCCTCTTCGGGATATGTGATTATCGAGGAGCGGATGAGCGGCGTCCCTCTTGTCCGGGTGGACAAGGAGCCGAGAATAATTATAGTCTAGCGTTTTGTCGCTTGGCAGTGTAAGTCATCCTCAGAAAATCGACCCTGAATATCCAGCGGTGTTCGGCTTTATGAAAACCAACTGATTCATAGAGCCTTATGAGGTCTGGCATGTTGCTGTCGACAACGAGTGTGATCAAATCGTAGCCGGCGGCGATTCCTCTTCGGCGATATTCAGGAAGCACGGCAAGGGTGTCCAGGTAATATTCCCCGGGCCCGGTCTCCAGTTCAGACTCATCGTCGATCGCGATGTAGTCGGGCCAGAAAACGGCGAAGGATTTCCGCCTGAGTTCCTTGTAGTTGTCGCCGGGGTAGGAGAGCAGTGAGCCGACCACCTTGCCATCGACTTTGGCTCCGGCCCCGGAAGCTCCGAGCGCTGCTCCGATTCCGGATGGACCTCCACACACGATCACCACGTCATAGACGGCCTGTTCCCGGCAGGAAACCAACAGGCAAATCATGAAGGCGATCAGCCCTGTTTGTTTGATCAGACGACTCATTTCAGTTCCTTGGCGATCAGGGGCAGCAGATCATTATCTGCCGGGAGCCAGCAGACAGAATCCAGCTCATCTGCTCCCAGCCATTTGGCCGCCTCATGTTCGTTGAGATGAGGGGCTTCCGTCAGCAGGGAGCACATGTAGCAGTGCAGCGTAAGGTGAAAGGTGGGATAGTCCCACTCGACTGTATTCAGGAATTTATCGATCAGGATTTCAGAGTCGAGTTCTTCCCTGATCTCCCGGCGTAAAGCTTCCTCGGGGGTTTCTCCTTCTTCCATCTTCCCGCCCGGGAATTCCCACCAGTCTTTGAAATCCCCGTAACCACGCTGTGTGGCGAAGATCCTGTCTCCTTTCCGGATTACTGCGGCGACAACTTCAACTCGTTTCATGCATGAATATTACTCGAAGCGGAA
>JAEEGJ010008313.1_pt1 | contig 28728 bp, 19 predicted proteins | sample 8958761 | NCBI WGS metagenome assembly JAEEGJ01 (sample SAMN16246546, study PRJNA631951) | gut metagenome | biome: gut microbiome; feature: rumen; material: RS-attached | host: Bos | place: Iran: Karaj | collected 2018-10
AAATGGAAGATAAGCAGCTATGAATACGGCGAATGGCGCGACATCATGGCAGTTGAAAACTACGATTTTTCAAGTGTTGCAGGTATCTGGTATGAGGATACCGAAGGAAGCTGTAATGTTCTCAATATCAGAACAGACGGCAGATTTACATATTCCTATTCCGGCGGCAACGATTTCGGTACTTTGCAGGCTGTGTACTGGCTGAATGAGAATGAAGAAATAATAATAGGTCTTGAGCTTGTCAACAACAGAGAAATGCCTTTCCATGCAGGCTTCAGAGCTCCAGAAGAAAGTCCTTGCAACGACATTTATTTAGCACAGGAAGGCAGCCCGACACATTTTATTCGCCGTGAAGAACCCGGCAGGTACACTGTTGAACAGCTCTCTGACATGGCTGCACAGGATTATGAGGAAAAGACAGGTATCAGACCTGCAAATACACTGCCGATGATAAATGCAGATGATTCGGTAACTGTAGCGCTTTACGACGAAAACAAGAATCCTTATGACGCATACATTCTTGATCCTGACACAGGCACAGGCGAGCTCCACTCAGACAAAAGCCCGGTCAGCCTCCCGCAGACAGGCAACAATTCAACGGTAATGGCAGGAACTATTGCCGCAGCAATTGCACTTACCGCTGCAGGTGCGTTTGCTTCGACAAAATCAGGAATGCTTCGCAAAAAAGAAGATGAAGAATAATAACTTCGTTATTGTCAATCTCATATTTTTCAAAAAGAAGGAATGGCTGCAAAAATAAAGGGAACGCTTATATAGCGTTCCCTTTTATGATGCGGTGTTACTGCATCTTATAAGAATCGATCATCTTCTTGATGATATGTCCAGAACGACGAACGCAGCGTCCATCATTTCTGATATAGGAGATTTCCGCAGCTATATTGGTTTTCAGCTTAACTTCAAGCTTCATAGATTCTCTGTTTATCGGAACAACATCTATCCTGTCTATGATCGCCTTTGTCATTTCATCGACTTCATCATGTGACATCTGATGTCCGGGGGTGTACATAGTGCGGAAGTAATTTTCTATATTAGCCATTTCCTTTGCATAATCATCTTTTTCCTGTGCCTTGAGTTCCAGTGCGTGAATATCATCTTCAAGCTGGGAGATAAGAACATTGACACTGTCGTTACGCTCACGGAACTCATCACGCGAAATAATATTATCCGTATACAGGTCAAGCAGCTTTTCGCGCTTGGCCTTTTCTTTTGTCAAACTTGATGTCAGATGATTTATCTGACTTTGTAAACCAGTATCACGTCCGCTTTCACGGTATATCCGCATAAAATCTGTAACATACTCATCAATATTACCTGCAATGGTCTGGAAATGCTCTGACAGCATTTTATAGAGATCTTCCTCCATTATCGAAAAAGATGCACAACTCTTAGCCCCGAAACGCTTCTTTTCGCTGCAAATCCACTGATATACAGGCTTCCCCTTTGAAACGCTGTTGGAATAGCTGGTGCGCCAGTAGGGCTTGTCATGCGCCTTACACCATATTACACCGGTGAAAACACTCTTGTCCTTGAATGAGCGTCCCCTTGTCTTGATAGCCGTACTGCGCTCGTGGAAAATAGAATTAGCCTTTTCCCATAGCTCCTCACTGACGATTGCGGGAACTACTTCCCCTGTTTCGTCTTTATAGAGAACCCACTCTTCTTCGGGCAGAAAACGCTGCTCACGGGTTCGGTAATCCACGATCTTTACCTTGTTGCCGCAGTAATAGCCCTTATACTTAGGATTCTGGATTATCCCGTTGATAGTGTTATGATGTATGCGTGAGCCGTTTCTGTTGCGGTAGCCCTTTTCCCAGAGTATATTCTCGATTTTTCGGGAACTGTAGTCCCCTGTCGAATAAAGCTCATATATCAGCCTTACCATCTCGGCTTCAGCTTCGTTTATAACAAGTCTGCAATCCTGTTTATCGTACCCGAAGATACGGCTGTTGCCCATTACATTACCGCTTTCGATAGCACGTTTGTGTCCCCAACGCACACGCTCGGAGAGCTTCCGCACTTCATCTGCCGCTATACTGGACATTATAGTGAGGCGAAGCTCGCTGTCCGTATCAATAGTGCAGATATTGTCGTTCTGGAAGAATACTCCGACACCTGCCCTAAGCAGATCTCTTGTATACGTGAGGCTGTCAATGGTATTTCTGGCGAAACGGCTGACCTCTTTGGTAAGGATAAGATCGAACTTTCCTGCCTTGCCATCTTCAACCATGCGCATGAAACTTGCACGGTTCTCAGCAGATTCGCCGCGGACACGGTCAACATAGCCCTCAACATAATCCCAGTTGGGATTGTTTTTTATCATGTCCGTAAAAAAAGCTATCTGGTTCTCCACGGAGTTCTCCTGCTCGTCTTTAGTAGTAGAGACACGAGCATAGAAAGTCACACGCATTTTAACATCAAAAATAGTCTTGCGCTCTGACTTCATCTGATTAGCAATGCTATAAATATCCATCGATACTCCTCCTTTTTAGGTATGGTATCATCACAATTATTATATCATACCAAAATTAATTGTCAAGTGAAAAAAATGCCTGCCGCCAAAAACTGCGACAGGCAAATAATGTAAATCCTACTGCATATTACCCTTGCCACGATCAATTTGCTCAATCAGCTCAACCATTTTCCCAAGACGAGTATGGTCTATCCAGCCATTCCGATAAAGTATGTGTGCCCAAGCAGTTAGTGTTTGTTTTTTCAGTGCCAACTCTGGCAATTCTGATTTTTTCATGGTTTCCCCTCCTTTATCATAATTATGCTTCTTATTAACGGTAAATATACCGATATTTTTCCTATTGACACATCAGTGCCAAACAGATATAATTATTCTATGAAGCGGCGCGCCCACGAAGGGCGCTGCATAAAATCAATTGTTATTTTGAGCCCCATCTTGCTCTTCAGCGGGAAAATCAACAATATGACCACTGATAGTGGTTTGAACATTGCGTTTCTGCTCCTTATTATAAAGAGCACCTTTGATTATGACATCACCGCGGTTCATTGAGTCGAAGCGTACCATATCAGATTTCTTCCAACGAAGCTCTGCTGCAACAAGGTTTGCAGAATCCTGAGTAGGACGATGATGTATCTGCATATATGCCTTTCCGAGGGCAGAGCCTATTTCTGTGCTTCTAGCGTAGAAGTCCTGTGTTGAAGCAATGATAGAGAGACGGTACTTTCTGCCTTCCTTCAATATCTTACGTATTGGACTAAAAACTGACATTATGCCAAGGGAATCTCCCTATATATACGCTATTCCAAGGATTGTACGCCTTCATCAGGCGGAGCTATTAAGCTTATACAGGCAACCTGCTCCATAAAAAAGATACAAGCAGCATTCAGTAAGCTCTATATAGATAAGGTAAAGATCGGATATGGAATACGGCAGATAGGAATTGCGCTTACTAACCTTACATATGAGCCTGATTTGCAGCTCAGCTTCTTCGAGGATCCTGAGGATGAGGAAAACGAGAAACAGCTTGAGGTCACTATGGTCGGAATCCGCAATAGATACGGCAAGAACGCTCTTCTCAAGGGCTTCAATCTCTATGACAAGGCAACAGGTATGAAACGAAATACGATGGTAGGTGGTCATAATGGATAAGATGAATATTCAGCGGCACGCAGACAGAGCTGTTCAGTTCGCTCCTTTTGCTGCACTAAAGGGATATTATGAATGCGTCAAACTTCAGGAGCGTATAACTGAACCGCGTAAGGAACTGAGCGAAGACGAAGCCGAGGAATTGTCCAATACTCTGAATAAGCTGAGAGCAGGTATAATTGTCAAGATTCGATATTACGATATTGACGCATACACAAACATTGAGGGAGTAGTAACCGAAATCAATCTCCCTTACCGCAGGCTTAAGGTCATAAAGACTACTATCCCGTTCGATGACATCTACACCATTGAGATGCTCGGTAAAGACGTATGCTTTTAGAGCATCACCATTTTCCTCCTGAAAACAATCACAACATAGAAGAAATGCTCCGCCGCCCCTTTGTGGGGCGGTTACGCATGACTTAAAGAACTACAAAAATGAAGTAATAATCGCCAAACTTGAAAGGAGAATTAACATGGGACTTTATGAAGGAATTAAGGACGCAATCGGAATAGCACAAAAGGCTGATAATATCGAGCTTTATAAACAACTCATTGACTTAAGCTCACAGGCCTTGGATATGCAGACCGAAATAGCAAAACTACGGGAAGAGAATTCAGAATTACAAAAATCCAAAGAAAAGGAGAAAAGGTTTGTTAGGCATGAACAGCCGTATTTAACACTGGAAGGTGATAATCAAAAGGTTTGTTATTGCGCTGTATGTTGGGGGAAAGATGAAAAAATGATACAGATGGACAGAATCAATTGGGATAATAATCAAATAAAGCTATATTGCAGCGTTTGCGAGAATCACTGCATTGAATGCGAGCAGTAAATTATGACTGTCTTTCACTAATACTACGTAGCATACAAAAATGCTTTTACCACTTATACCACTTTTTTCACGCAAAAAATTTTTATGGAACAAAAAAGCCCTCATAGCAAAAACTGTGAGGACTTATTGTTTTTATTCAGATAAACACATTAACGTGAATATCACGCCAGCTTAGTATTCTGCGCTTAGTGGACTTGTGCGGAACGGATTCTGTGTGCGCCAATAGACTACGGTCATGTGAGAATACAGAAATACTTTCAAAGAATTGAGCATAGCAAACAGCTATGGTTAATGTATTCTATAGCAGTTTACACTTTATTGCAGGTTATGTAAATCAAATACCAAATCTAAATAAAGACATTTTATCATTTTTAAATTATTTATCAATCAAGTGGACATTTTTCCGCAACACAGCCGTTTTCAAGTCTGACAATATGCTCGCAGCATGAAAGGATAAATTCATTATCGTGGGTAACAACAATGACCGTCTTGCCCATATCTCTCAGCTTTTTCAGCTGGTCTGACACCTGTTTCATATGTGCAAGGTCAAGACCGCTGGTGGGTTCGTCAAAGATGATAACAGGCTTGCTTGAAGCGATACCCGAAGCAATAGCAGTGCGCTGTTTCTGTCCGCCCGAAAGTGCCATAGGGTGCGTATCGGCATACTCCGCAAGGTCAAGCTGTGTGAGTATCTCATCGGCTTTGAGTGCCTTCTGCTCATCGGTCAGCGACTTATCCGTCATACTCAGCATGACCTCATCACGCACGCTCTCTGTAAAAAGCTGGTGGTTTACGTCCTGCATGATCATATAGCAGTTATGCAGACGGTCTTTCGCTTTTAGCTTTTTGCCGTTCATTGTGAGAGTGCCTTTGCACCTGCGTTCAAGTCCGCAGATATTTCTTACAAGGGTGCTTTTACCTGCGCCGTTGTGACCTATTATCGCTATAATACGATTTGTGGGCAATTCAAGCCGAGGAATATTGATACCGTGTTTGCAGTTCTTATAAGTAAAACAAAAATCTTCCAATAACAGCACATCGCCTTGTACCTCTGTCTTTTGATGCGAACAGGATATATCGGGGAGTGTCATCGGTCGTATCCCCATTCTTTCGGTATCGGTAATTGTCAGTGCTTTTATCTCATCAGCAGTCAGTTCCTTTATTACACTACCGTTTTCAAGTATCAGCATTCTGTCCGCAAGCTCACGCAGAAAATACAATCTATGCTCTGCAATGACGATAGTTTTACCCTGCGATTTCCAGTCGGTCAGCACGGATTTCAACTTCTCTATTGCTCCTGTGTCGAGATTAGATGACGGTTCATCAAGTACGATGATATCGGGCGACAGAACATTGATACCTGCACAGGCAATGATCTGCTTTTCACCGCCTGAAAGTTCAAATATATTGCGGTCGAGCAGCTTTTCTATGTGCATGGAAGCAGCTGTTTCAGTTATCGCTTTCGATATTTCAGCGGGCTCACAGCACTGATTTTCAGCGGCAAATGCGATCTCGTCAGTGGTATTCACATTGAAAAACTGCGAGCGTGGATTCTGGAAAACACTTCCGACTTTTTTAGCAGTTTCAAATATCGGTGTTTCGGGAACGCTCTTTCCGTCGATCATCACTTCACCATTCAGAGTTCCGCTGTAATAGTGAGGAATAAGCCCGTTGATAAGCCTTGTGATCGTTGTTTTTCCGCAGCCTGAGCCGCCTGTCAGAACTACAAATTCGCCATTCTGTATCATAAGGTCAAGGCCGCTGATACTTCCTTGTTCAATAGCTCTGCCGTCGGCATCCGTCGAGCTGTATGCAAATGTTACGTCCTTGAATTTTATCATGTTCTCACCTTAAAATACGAAGAATAAAACGATCATAGCAAATGTGCCGAGCATCAGCACCCAGTCATAAAACTTGATACTGATTTGACAGATATGCGTCCGTCTGCCGCCTGCACTTAGTCCCTTTGTCAGCGATGCGGCGGACAGTTCATCTGCAATGCGGACAGTTGACATCATGATCGGTACAAGCACATATTCGATGTATGTAAACGGATTCTTCACGCTTTGCCCTATCTCGCGCATTTTCATGGCATCGTGTATACTGTTGTATTCCTCACCGAGCGTGGGAAAATATCGAAACATCACAGAAAATGGTATCGTTATAAAATACGGAACGTGCATCCTATCCATTGCAGTCATAAACTCGCTGACAGAGGTGGAACGGACAGTGTACCAGCCCATCATATATCCGGGAACAAACCTTGATATGATACCGCATAATATCATCAGTATCAGATTAGGCGCTCCGCTGATATTTGGAATCACACTGCCTTCACAAAATACAGATAATCCGAGAAACATGACATATATCAATGCTGATTTTATGTGCCTGACTGTCAGAAGAAGCACAAATGGAATTGCTGCACATATCACCCTCAGAATGTATTCCACGCCGACTGTTTTTCCCCCGACCATAATAAGACTGATCGCTATCAGCAGACAAAGTTTTGTTCTCGGATCGAGTTTCTGTACGCTTTTGTCCGAAGTTGATGAAAGTCCAAGCTCCATCAGACTATACCTGCCTTACGGAAGTGCTTTTTGAGTACCTTTGCGCCAAGCAGACCGCCGATCAGTCCGCCGACGATACACATAGCTATCATAGTGAAAAACACCCATGTCGGAGTATATCCCGACATTTTATCGACGTATTCCTGACCGTATCCGTCAACGAGCGAATTGAGATATGATTCACGGAATCCGAAGAAGAATGCGATCACCATACCGAGCAGCCAAAGACTGAATGTCGAAGAACCGATTACGCATGACTTGATGCTCTGGTAATTTCCGGCTTTCAGTACAAGCTCCGTCAGAAGTCCTGCGCCGATACAGAAAATGAAGATAGGGTAAGGATGTCCTGTGATAAACATAAGGATCGCAATAATTACGCTTGTGATGGTGATCATTCCAAAATGCTTGATCTTGGAAAAATACAGCATAAGCGGTATGCCGGTAAAAATCGGTCCGATCAACGGCATAAACACCATAACAATCGGGATAAAGCCGATACACGCAACCGCAAAAGTGACTGCAAAATACAATGCGGTAAAAACACCTGCCGTGATAAGGTCTTTGATCTCAAATTTCCTTTCCATAATAATACTCCTTCAGATTTAATTTTTCCAACCCGTGCTGACTGCACGTTTTGTAACCATATTATGATAGATACCGCCCATATCCATAAGGCTCTTATGGTTGCCCGATTCGGCAATTTGTCCGTCTTTGATGACGCAGATGCAATCTGCATGAGCAATCGTATTGAGCCTGTGCGCGATAACTAACAGTGTTTTACCCTTACAAAGCTCGGATATCGCCTGCTGGATATAGCTCTCATTGTCGGCATCCACGCTTGCAGTCGCTTCATCGAGAATGACAATGGGCGAATCCTTCAGAATACACCTTGCGATAGAAAGCCGCTGCGCCTGACCGCCTGATAGCGAAGCACCGCCCTCGCCGATCACAGTATCAAAGCCGTCAGGCAGCTCCATAATGAAATCATAGCAGCGTGCTTTTTTCGCAGCTTCAATGACTTCCTCACGGCTTGCTTCAGGTCTGCCGAGGGCGATATTGTTGTAGACTGTATCCTGAAACAGATATACCCTCTGGAACACCATACTGATATTGTCCATGAGTGCGGCAAGCGGAATTTTGCGGATATCCGTACCCCTCAGAAGTATCTCGCCGCTTTTCACATCCCAGAACCGAGTCAGCAGACTTGCAATTGTTGATTTGCCGCCGCCGGACGGTCCGACCAGTGCGGTCATTGTGCCTTTATCGGCTTTGAATGATACGTTTTTGAGTATGTCGTTTTTATCGTAGGCGAAGGTCACATTCCGATATTCGATCTCCGGTGCATTGCTGTCTGTCAGCGTTTGTGTGCCGTTATCATCAAGCTCTTTTTCGGCAAAGAGCGTTTCAATCCTGTCCATACAAGCGCTCATGACCGTGAGTCTTGCCTCCTGATCGTAGAAAGTCTTTATCGGCACGAACAGGTCAAACAGGCACAGAAGCATACCGAAGAAATACTTCATATCCATTAAGCCCTTTGTGTAGAGAAATGCGGAAAGCGCAAGCATCAGCACCGTGCCGATACCGTAGATCAGGAACACACCGCGCTTATAGGGGTGATGTGAGAACTCAAAATCGAGGTTCACACGGCAGTTGGAATCGAAGCTGTCGGTCAGTTCCTTTGACTTGTCGCCAAGCAGATTATAGGTCTTGATAATACCGATACCCTCAGTGAAGTCAAGCACAGCCTGCGTCTGTATCTCGGCGGCTTTCTGCTTTTCATTTGAGTGTACGAGATCGCTTTTCATCATGCTCCTGCCGAGCAGTATCATACATCCCGTGACAGCAAGGGAAGCAACGCCTAACCGCCAGTCGAATACGAACATAAACACGATCATGATAGCCTGCGAGAACAGATAGTTCATCATGTCCGCAAGCACCATCATGCAGTTTTCTTCAATGAACACCATATCCGTTGAGAGCACCGAGCTGATCTTACCAATGTTGCCCTCAGTGAAGTAACCCATCGGCAGACGACGCAGATGCTCGCCCAGCTTCATTCGCATATCAGCGAATATCAGGTAGCCCGCACCGCTTTGCAGCCTGTCGGCGAGGTACTGAAACACCGCCTGCACGATGATACTTGCCACAAGTGCTATCGCTCCGTAAAGAGCGGTTTTCTTCGTAAGTGTACCGTCAATGTAAGTTGTAACGATGAAATATGTGAGAATTATCGGTACTTTCATGAGCAGACCTTTCAGAAATGAAAAGCCCATAGCACCGTATATCCTGCCCTTGTATTTCCCCGAAACGCCGAGGATACGTCTTATCATTCCTATCATGCCCTCACCTCATTTCCGATAGTCCAGTTGGCTCTTGCTTCGCTGCTGTTCCATAATTTCTGGTATTCCGCACAACTTTGCAGGAGCTTTTCATGTGTGTCTGCGGCAATGATATTTCCGTCCTTCATAACACAAATTTTGTCGGCGTTCACTATCGTCTGCAAGCGGTGCGCGATGACAAGGACGGTCTTTCCCTTGATTATCTCGGCAATGGCGGCATTCATTTTCTCCTCGTTTTCGGGATCAATAAAGGCTGTCGCTTCGTCAAGCACGATGACAGGTGCATTTTTCAGTATCGCCCTTGCAAGAGAAATTCTCTGTCGCTCACCGCCCGAAAGCATTTTACCGCCGTCGCCTGCCATTGTGTCAATGCCTTTCGGCAGACGTTTCAGGAACTCACCGCACTGTGCTTTTTCAGCCGCCGCCATTACTTCTTCACGGCTTGCATCGGGCTTGCCGATGAGGATATTCTCATACAGCGTGGTGTTGAACAGAAACTGCTCCTGCGATACATAGGAGATGTTGTCGTTCAGCGCTTCAATGCTCATATCGGTGATGTCCTGACCGCCGAGGGTGATATGTCCGCCGTTCAGATCATAGTAATGGACAAGCAGCTTTGCAAGAGTTGATTTGCCGCTGCCCGATTCGCCGACCAGCGCCGTAAGCGTCCCTTCTCCGAGTTCGAGTGAAACGCCGTGCAGGACTTCCTGTTCTTGATAAGCAAAACGGACATCATCGAATCTGACGATATGTGAATTACCGATAAATTGATTATCTTTACTTTTTAAAGGCTCATGATCCATAGCCTTTTCGATCTCATCTATCTTGTAGCCCAGCTGAGGTATCTTTCCTGCAAATGCAAGCGCTTTCAGCAGCGGCATACCGACCGAAAGAGACAAGCAGAACACAGGCACTAAGTCCGCAAGTGTCGATGTGCCATTCAGTACAAAGAGCGTTCCTACAGGCAGCATGACAAGCGCCACGCAGGGAATGATCGCATTATATAGTGCCATCCACGGCCAGCAGACCTTATACCACGCAAGTGTGAAATCACGGTAGCTTTTGATGTCGCTCTCATATCGCTGATAGGATTCGCCGTCCCGCCCGAAAACCTTGACGACCTCCATACCGTTGACGTATTCGATTATCGTTGCGTTCATTTTTGCAGATGCGGCATAGTAGGCGTTCATGCGTGCCATACCCGCCTTGAACATCATTCCCATTGCAAACAGTCCCAAAGGAAGAGAACAGAGCGACAACAGGGCTAATTTCCAGTCTGCAAAGAACATACAGATGATCGCTATCAGCGCCATAGAAAGATTTGCGATGCCTTCGGGAATTGCGTGTGCCAGCAGAAGTTCAACTTGATCTATATCATCGGTGAACAGCTTTTTAATCCTGCCGTTTCCCATGTCCTGAATCGTGCCGAGGGGCTGACGCTCCAGCTTCTTCTGCAAGGAGATACGAATGTTTTTCAGCGTATTGTATGCGGAAATGTGGGAGTATTTCAGTCCAAGTACATATAAGGTAGCGTAGACTAACTCGCAGGCAAAAATAATAGCTATATGCACTGCATAATAGCCGGCGGATAGTGTTTCACCGCCGATCAGCGGCTTTATGATTCGGTAAACCATAAAAAACGGTACTGCGGAGGCGATCAGTCCTGCAAACATGACCGCCAATGCCGCATAGGTATACTTAATGTAACTGCCCATGTAGGGCTTTATCTTGTTAAACATTGTTTTCATCGCCTTTCTTTAGCATTATGACCGCCTGCCAGTTGAAGAATCGACAAACGATGCGGCAATGCTCCTCAATCTGCTCCCAAGACATATCGTGAACAAGCGGTTCGCACGCACAAGTCCAGAATGACGAGATCAGCACATGAAATTCCTCTCTTGTGACTTTGGCTTGTGCAAGCCCTCTTTTGTACGCTTCTGCGTAGAACTGCTCATAGGCATAGCTCATTTTCGTGACATATTCATGGTTAAAATTCTCATAACGTGTGCCTGCCGCCTTGTCGATAAGCAGAGAAACAGTCTCACGATTATTATAGAGCAGCTTGAAAAGAGGTATCATGGATTCATACGACATCACCCATGAATCATATATCTCATCGTCCGAAAGTACCGAAAAATCCAAATCTGAACGGCTTTCAATGTAATTGTTGAGTTCAGCAGCTATGTCCTCGACTACAGCATTGAATAAGTCTTCCTTGCCCTTGTAGCGCTTGTATACCGCTCCTGTTGTGATTTCGGCGTTCTCGCAGATAGTTTTCAGTTCTGCTTTGAGATAGCCGTGCTTCATGAATTCCGCCTTTGCACTGGCAAGAAGTCTCGGGTCGATGCTTCTATCAGGTATTGCCATTTTATCCCTCCTGTGAAAATTAGATTATCAATAATCTGTTTATCATTGTAGCATATGCTAACAGTAATGTCAATATGTTATTTCATTGATTTGTATAAACAAACAAAAAATAGCGATGCGTTGATTCGATTTTGAACGCATCGCCGTTTTCTGTTTTATATACTGATAAAAGCATCTCTATGAATATTCTGCTTATGCTTGGAGGTGAGTTGCATGTGTATGTCTCTGAGAATAGAACCAAAGGAAATGGCTGAGGTACTCATAAAAGTACGGAAAATGGCTTTAGCTCAGGATATGTCAGTTAGGCTCGGAAAGAGCCTATCCATGTCAGGAGACTTATACCCGTCAGATATAGCTCCGGTTCTTGCACCGAACAAATATGGAAAAATGGCTATATTTCCTATGGCATGGGGATTTACACATAAAGCTACTACTAAGCCTTTTGTAAACTGCCGCGTAGAGACTGCTGACAGCAAGCCTCTGTGGAAAGATTCATGGTACAGGAGAAGGTGTGTTATTCCTGCATCATGGTATTATGAATGGGGATATCCAGTATATGAGGACGATAGCCGTAGCATGATCGAGCATCGCAATACTAAGAAGATTAAGTTTGCCATACAGACCGAAGGCTCAGACATTACATATATCGCAGGACTTTATCGTTATGAGGAGCATGATGGTATGCAAGTACCGATGTTCTCAATACTGACACGAGAAGCAGCGGGTACCGTAAGAGATATACACGACCGTATGCCGCTTATACTGGATAAGGAGAATATACTTGACTGGATACGACCTAATAGCGATCCCAGTGCTATAGTTGAGAAGGCACTGTCCAATATGGTATTCGAGAGAGCAGTTGAGTATCCTCGGTTTCTACCTGAGATCATTACAGCATAGAATAAAAGATCAGCCGCCCTTCGGGGGCGGCAACGCATGAAAGAATATATGTCGCTACAAAAAATGAAGCAATCATCTCATGCTCGATAATCAATCAGCACGGATACTTTTCTTTCAGATATTCGATCAGCATTTCAGGGATATACTGATAATGGTGTGAATCATAAAGCTTGTATGTAAGATTTGCACCATGCGATTCAAGCCGTTCCTTCAACTTTGCAACACCTTCGAGCGTTGTGTCGTGTCCGTTGTAACTGTCTGTGTAGTCAGGATCTTCCTGTGATCCGGCACATAGGTACACGCTTTTGCTGAGCTTTCTGTTTCTGTCGAAGTAACCGTAATCCTTCTCATATTCTTCAGGATTGAGATTTGGATAATCATAATAGAGTCCCCAGAAGGCTGGGCTGCCGATGATGTAATTGCCGAATGGCTGATTGTCGTAGAGGTCAGAGTTGAACAGTGCATAGTGGGAGAAGACACCACCATCAGAATGACCGTAGAGCGTAGAATTATTATAGTCGATACTGTAGCTCTCACCAAGATAAGGCATCAGATTGTCTGTTATGAAATCAAGTGATTTGCTGCGTTCTAACACAAGATCATTATAGCGCTTACTTCCACTCGTGTCTTCTACATCGTAGGAATACCATATGCTCACAAGTATTACAGGTGATGATTTCCCGTCCTCCATAACTTTTCTCATCTCAGGAGTATTGCCGAAACGCCAGATTCCATCCGTGAGTAGTATTAAAGGATATTCCTTACTGCTGTCATATCCTGGCGGCAGTGTCACATGAACAACGAAGTTCTTGTCAAGTTCTTCATCGTAAATATCTATTTCGTCTATGCTTTCCCTGATTTCTTCAACAGCCTGACGATCAAACTCCCATTCATTCCGGTAATCTTTGTTTTCATCAGTGCTGATGATATAGCTATGATCCGATTCAGAATAAACAACTGAGCCCTCCGGCAGCGTTTCATAATTACCATTTCTGTATGCTTCGTCTGCAATTAGAATTCTTTCTTCTATTTTTTCTATTACTTCATCAGGATAGTTCCAGTCTCTAAACTTGCGGCGTATCCAATCAAGGTAGTCGTCCATATCAGCATAGGTGTTTGTTGTTGTTTCATAACTGTCTGTTTCGCTGTTGTATTTTGTATCTGTCACATATAGCTTTCCATCAACGTATGTTGGTGGCATTAAGGGCGCATTATTAAAAATATTCTGATCGTCTACAAAAATATACTTCGGGTATGTATAGTCTTCACCACTTTCAATGTTAGAGGCGTATTTTTCATAAAGCTTCCCATATTCTTCGTCGGGAAGCTCTTCTTTTGCAGCCTCAAGACCTGAGATTATTTCATCAATCGGTATTGAAGCGAACTCAATGCTAACTTTATGCTCTGTCTGTTCATTTGTGACTGGTTTTGTGGTCACTTTATGAGCGTCAAGCAGCGTAAGGCTATGCTTATCCACTTTGGCTAACTCTGTTTCGGTCATCTTATTTGTAAGATGTATCGGCTCAGTGTTTTCAACAGACTCAGATGTCTTTACCTGTGTAGATAGCGAGCTGTTTTCACTGTTGCTGCAAGCAGACATTGATGTAAGAAGCGTAAGAGATAAAAGAATTGCTATTACTCTTTTCATAATTATCCCCCTATTATTCATCTATTGGCATAAGTCAATAATAGTCGGTTGACTTATGCACATTTATATGTTATCATTATAACGCAGAAAATGTGCGATGTCTATCATTATTTTGCAGAGAACTATAACAAAAAGGAAAGTGATATCAGTGGAACTACGTCATAGTTATGAGCTGGAGGTGAACAGCGACTGCAGCGAAACAGTCAGATACAGTTATACCGATATCCCAATTGGCTTCTTCAGCGGTCGATTTTCTGCCTATCCGAATGCTTCAGTCCCGACACACTGGCATGAGGATATCGAACTGATTGTTCCCAATGAGAGAGAGGCGGTTTATAACATAAACGGAAAGCTTGTCACTGTAAGATCGGGTGAAGGATTGCTCATCAACTCACGGCGACTTCATTCAGCTCGTTTAAAAGATATACGCGACTGTTGTTATAATCTGCTGATTTTTCATCCGATGATCCTGTGTATCTCAGAAGATATCGAAAAGAATGCAGTTCAGCCAATCATCAATTCGACTATTGATTATATCCTACTGCAAAAAGGGACGACGTGGCATGAGAATATCCTGCACTGGTTTTCAATCATCAGAAAACGGCACATTGACAAGGCTATGCCTAAAGCATTCGCACCGATCGAGTATTCTGTTCTCAAGGATAATCAGGATAACTCTGAGAAGTGCGCTATGATTGGATTGGTAAATCTGATCTGGAGCGAAATCACTGAAAATATTCGCCCGGACGAGAAACCTCATACCGAATGCAGCCAACTTACTTCGATGAAAGCAATGATCGCTTTTATCGAAAAGCATTACTCCGAAAAACTTACACTGAATCGCATTGCTATAGCTGGACACGTTTCCAAACGTACCTGCGGTAATCTGTTCGAGCGCTACATTTTTATTTCTCCAATGAAATACCTCAATGAATTCCGACTTAAACAAAGCATTACACTGCTGAAAAATACAAATATGACCATTACAGAGATCGCATTTGCGTGTGGATTTTCTGGTGCGAGTTACTATGCAGAAACTTTCCGTCGAGCACTGGACAAAAGTCCGAGTGAATACCGTGCCTTCCCCGATGAGCCAGAGGAAAAAATATCACCGATAACGTTTTGATTTCTCAGTATAAATATCAGACCTCTTTATAGTGAAAAAGACAGATACTTCAAAAATACATGAAGTATCTGTCTTTCTTTGTGTTGTTGCCTACTGTATAGACCTTTCATATTAGCTTTTGGGAAAACTTCTTTATAAGTACCGACTTAAATGTATGGGGGAAAACTGTCCTATTCGATTTGATGTAATATTTTCTTCGTTAAGAACCGTGGCCATTACGCCGTCCGCTTTTTTGGTCAGTATTTGGTAGGTTCCACAAGAATAGACTTGTTGGAGTTACTGATGAATGCTATAATTATCATATCAGACAATTTTGGAGGACGAGAAAACATGAAAAAAACAAAAATATTAGCCACCGTAATGGCGCTTCTTATGGCTGGAGGCTCAGTAAATTACATACCTAAGAATTCATATAATACTGCATTAGCAATATATGATCAGGATGGTATGGAATTTTCTATAAGCTCTGACAAAGCAGTTTTTTATAGATATACCGGAAATGCATCAAAAGTAGTTATTCCTTCAACTGTAGATGGAAAACCTGTAGTTGGAATTAATGGAAGTTCTTTTAGAAATAATACTACATTAACATCTGTTGTTATTCCAAATGGGATAGAATTTATAGGGAATGAGTGCTTTTACAAATGTACTAACCTTAAGACTGTTGTATTGCCTGATGATTTAATCGAAATGTATTCCAATTGTTTTGGTGGGTGTACTAATCTAACATCGATTGTTCTCCCTGACAGTTTAACAACAATGGGATGGGAATGTTTTTATAATTGCAGCAGTTTAAAAGAAGTAGTAATCCCAGATAGTGTTTCAGAAATGGGAGACCATTGCTTTGCCAATTGTAAGAATCTGGAAAAAGTTATTGTTGGTAAACGAATAACCTCAATAAATAAGGGAATGTTTAAGTCTTGTGAAAATCTTACCGATATCCAGTTCAAGAGCCCTATTATAAGCATAGGCGATGAGGCATTTGCTAACTGTACCAAACTTTCTTCTTTGGATCTCGGCGGGAAAGTTGAGACAATAGGTGAAAAGACTTTTTATCAATGCACTTCACTTTTGACATTTAACAAAGAAAAAAATATCAAGTCGATAAAAAAAGATGCTTTTCGTAGTTGTTTGTCTTTGACTTCCATAGATTTAGGCGAAAATTATGATAAAATAGCAGAGAATACTTTTTTTTGCTGTGTTAAGCTGAAATCAATAAGATTACCCAAAAAGCTTACATCATTGGGTGATAACGCATTTGAAATATGTTCCGATCTTGAAAGCATAGTTCTTGAAGATAAAGTGACATATATAGGAAAAGAGGCATTTCATATCTGTATAAATCTTAAGTCAGTTACAATAAAAAATCCTGATTGTGAAATTAATTCTAATACATTAAATCCGGCATACACATTGGGTTACCCAGACAGTACAGTCATTTATGGTTATAAGGGATCAACTGCTGAAACATATGCCAAGAAATACGGCTATAAGTTTAAGGAGATAAGCAATACTCCAACTACTACCACAAAGCAAGTGACTACCACAGTCAAAACTACGTCTACAACAGCTAAGATAACTGCTAAAACAACAGCGAAGACTACGGCTAAAACTACTGCTAAAACTACTGCAAAGACCACATCTAAAACCACCGCCAAAACTACAGTAAAGACAACTGCCAAGCCCACCACAACGACCAAGCCTGTAACAACAACTTCAACTAAGAAGCCTGCTTTTGGTGATCCAAACGGAGACGGTGCCATAAACGCAATCGATGCTTCGGAGATGCTCACTGTCTATACAAGGATAGCTACCAATAAAACAAAGCCCACAAGCGATGAGTTGGCATACAGCGATGTTGATAAAAACGGCGCTGTAAACGCTGTTGACGCTTCGTATGTTCTCTCGTTCTATGCATACAATGCAACAAGTAAGACAAAAGTGACCTTGCCCGAATTCCTAAAAATGAAATAATACTTATTTGGACGGCTTACGCCGTCCTTTTTATAGCAAAAAATGATTTGACTGTTTGTATATTGTGTAATATAATATACGTATCATTATTTTTATTAGGAGGAATACAGAAATGCTGAAAAAGATAACTGCTGTTGTACTTAGCTTAGCTATGTGTGCGACGGCGGTTCTGTCTGGCTGCGGAGAAAAAAGTGCGGCTCCTCAGAAAAAAGTACAGAATGTTAGCTTAAAAACTGCGGATAATGACTATAAACTGCAGACGTCTAATTCGCTTGGAGACTATATAGCTGACGTTGCCCAAAACAATGAAACATCAATGAAAAATCTCAAAAACATCTATTCAGATGTTGAATTTGCGGTAACCGATCTTGAATTTGACAGCGAGAGCGGTACTATATCCTTGGTGTCAAATCAGCCCGAGGCTTGCAGGGCTGTTGTCTCATTTAAGGACGAGGACAGCGGAGATGTGGCTCTGACAGCAGAGCTTTTCGTTGAGACGGGATGCTATGTGACCACGGTTGGAAATGCTGATGTTTCACAGCTGCCAGAATTCTACATCATAAGCGCTCAGCTTTTTGATGGAATGAATCATCCTGTGGGAAATTGCTTCACGGTGAACCGATACACACGTCAGATGCAGGAGATCCTTGCGGCAGATATAACAGATTTTGAAACCGAAAGAGTTATAAACTTCGACGAAGATCCTACCACTAATTTTCTGGTACTGGGAGATGACGTTGTAAAGGCTGAGACCTCTGAATCTGTAAACACACTGGTGTCCGCGGATTATGAACATGACACCTATGTTTTCAGCAATGCTGACAATAGTATTCTCGGACTAAAAAACGGCGAAGATCTCTATATACAGCATGACGATGAGAATATTATCGCTATCAGAGTTGATTCTGTTATAGTGGACGATGATAATGTTACTGTAAAAGGCGAAAATAACGTTGATGAGATACTTGCTTTTGCAAAATTTGAGTCGGTTTCTTATCTGAGTGACAGTGGTATAAGTAACTCTGACAAATCCGAGGAGGAAAGCTTCCACGAGAATTCAGGAGCACGAAGATATGCGGAGTCTCCGAATATCAGTGTGGATCTTTCGCCGAATGAGGATGGAACGATTGAATTACAAGGTAATAAAATCAAGTTTAAATTAAAAAAGGATAACTTTGAGTGTACAGGCGAGGTTGGCATTAAAGTAGATACTAATTTCTATAAGAAATTCCTGTATGCGAGATTTGAGGCCACCGTTACTCCGGATATCACCGTAACTGTGAAGGCTGAGTCGTCTCTCAAACCTGACCTTTATGCACTAAGCCAGGAGTTTAGTTCGGGTCAGATGAGGATCCCGACTAATATTCCGGGAATAGTTATTGAAGTTGAGCCTAAATTCACAATAAAGATTTCAGGCAGCGTCGAGGCAAAGCTTTCTTATGCTCCTGAGTTCGGATTCTGCGTTGATACTAAAAGCATATTAGGCATCGGTAGTGATGATATTGAGAAGAAAAGCAGATTTGATAAGAAGCAATGCGAAGCCTCATTGAATATAAAAGGAAAGATATATGTCGGAATTGGGCTTGATGCAGGTCTGGCTGTTGGAAGCGGCAAGGTCGTTCATGCAGGATTTTCAGCATCTGCGGGAGCAAGTGTTTCTATTTCCGAAAAGAATGATCTTTTGGATCTTAAGAAGATCAAGGCTGATGATATATCAGAAAGCGGAAATGTTCTTAGAATTGATTCCAACGCGGAAATGCTTCACGGATGTAACCAGTGCTTTGACGGCCAAGTGGAGTTTGACGCTAAGTGCGATCTCAATTTAAAGTTCCTGAGATTTTCAGCAAAAAAGAATCTTCTGGAGATAAAAGTTCCTATGCCTGAGTTCGATTTCCATGTTTCAAAGAAAGGTAAGATAACAGAAAAGAACAATGATGGCGATGATATTGGATCGAATTTTGATTTCGGTTTCGGAGAATGCGGCAATAAATTTTTCAGGACTACGTTCAAGGTAGTAGATGAGGACAGCGGCAAGGGGATACCCAATGCTTTGATCATTGTTGACGGCGTAAGAAACCTTACAGACAGCGGCGGAACTGCGTATTTGTTTTGCAAAAACAATTACTATAGCTATTCTGTAAATTATAATGACGAGGAAATTGGGGGGACGTTTAGAATTAATAATGCATCATATGATGTCGACATAAAACTGGAATGCAAAACAGATGATGAGGGCAATGTTTCCTATAACAAGAAGGGACAGTCGGAGAATGAGAGGACTAAGTATACCACTGCCACAAATCCGACTCACAAGCGAGAGCCTTTTACTACGCATACATTTTCCGGTTCACAGGATCAAATAATCTGTGAAGCAAACAGTCTGGGCGATAATATTTATTATATGCTATATCCATCCGGATATCTCTATATTTACGGTTATGGCGAAATGGGCGGCAAAAACTATAATAAGCGGTTCAACAGCGGAAATATTAAAGAAGTTGTCATAGAAAATGAAGATGAAGAAAAAGGTGACGTAATAACGAATATCCCCGGTGGGCTTTTTAAGAATTGCACAGAGCTTACTGAGATAACTATGCCTAATTCCATTGAGAAGATAGGCGATAACGCATTTGATGGATGTTCTTCACTTAAGCAGATAATCTACGATCCTGATAATCCTCTTCCTAAGGGCAAGCTTGTGATGCCTTCTGCTATCAAAGAGCTTGGAAAAAGCGCTTTCAGGAACTGTTCTTCATTCACTGAGATCGTTATACCAAAAACTATCACGGAAATCAATAATTGTACTTTTGAGGGATGTTCAGGTATAACTGATATCTGCGTTCCGGGAGTAGTAAAAACTATACATAGTGATGCTTTCAAAAGTTGTGATTCATTAAAAAATATTGTTATTGAAGAAGGCGTTATCGCAATAGATGATTACGTTTTTTCACGTTGCCCTGCAATTGAAAGTATTACTTTTCCATTTGCTGCTTGGAATGACGATGAATTAGAAGAATGGAGAAATTCATCTTTTAGTGTTACAGACTTTTTTGCTGACAGATTTGAAGATGAAGCATATTATGATGCGGCATGTATACATGGATGGGATTGGTCTGTACCAAAATCTCTTAAAACTATTAATATTACAGGTGGAACGAGAATACAAAAAGGTGCATTTGCGGGACTTAGCAGCGTTGAGACTATAAATCTCCCGAATAGTATAACTATTATCGGCGAAAGTGCATTTCTGGGATGCTCATCCCTTAAAAAGCTAAAGCTTCCGAATAAGCTTGATTATATCGGGCCATATGCTTTCAAGAACTGCTCCTCACTTGGTAATCTGACCATTCCGTCAGAAGTAACGACTATCAAGCATAATGTCTTTGAGAATTGCATATCCATGACGGAGGTAAAACTGGGGAAAAATGTCAAAACTATCGGAGAAGCAGCATTCAGCGGCTGTACTTCACTGAGAAATGCTATCATCGAAGGCTGCGAGGACGGGATAGGCAAGCAATTGTTCCGCGACTGTACTGCTCTTGAGAGCATTACATTGTCATATGCCGGCTTTAATTATAAAGACGCTGAATCATCGTCATTGTCAAATGCGGAGCTTGCAAAATTATTCAATGAAAAAAGCAATGAGCTTTTTTATAAAGCGGAGGGAAGGGACGAATATATCCCTAAAACTCTAAAAAGCATAACTATTCTTGGCGGAACAAGAATACCCAATCATGCTTTTTCAGGCTTCAGTCAGGTAGATAACATTGTTATCCCTGACAGTATAACAACTATAGGAAACAGTGCTTTCAAGAATGCTGCTGCTATAAAGCAGAATCCAATGAATGACAATATTACTACGATAGGCGAAAATGCCTTTGAAAACTGTACTGGAATAACAGATATAACTTTTGGCAAAAAGGTTGAAACTATCGGAGAGGCTGCCTTCAGAGGCTGTACAGGCGTAACTGAACTGCACGTTCCTGAGAATGCTGCTTCTATCGGCAATGAAGCATTTGCTGGCTGCAAAGAACTGAAAACAGCCGTTGTCGAAGGCGGCAGCCAAAAACTTGGAGACAGGCTTTTCAACAACTGTACATCACTTGAAAGTGTAACACTTCCTTTTGCGGGATATAGCCTTGTAATGGTAAATTCCAAAGGTACGGGTGCAAACTTAGTTTATATGTTCAATTGTAATGAGAGTGAGGAAACATATGATACTCTCAGCGCTAAAAACGATAAATGTTTTATACCGAAATCCCTTAAGAATATAACCGTTTTAGGCGGCGAAAAGATTCCTAAAAACGCATTTTACGGTTTTTCAGGTATTGAGAACATCATAATCCCTGATAGTGTGACTTATGTGGATGATAATGCTTTCTATAAGTGTGAATCACTTACTGAAAACGTTATGAACGACAATATTACATTTATTGGAGAAAAAGCTTTTGCCGACTGTACAGGCATAAAAAATATCGTGTTAGGTGATAGCCTTGCAACTATAGACAAACAGGCGTTCAAGGGCTGTTCTGGAGTAGAGGAGCTCATAATTCCCGAAAATGTGACAGTTGTAGATAACTATGCCTTCAGCGATTGCAGCGGCCTTAAATATGCAGAAATAAAGGGAGCCGATACAAGGCTTGGTGAAGGTATCTTCAATAAGTGCATTTCTCTCGAAACATTGATACTGCCATTTGCAGGAAGGAACCTTGAAGCAGTAAACCAAAAGAATTCAGACTCGAATATTTCGGACTTTTTCATTGATGATTGCGGTGAATATACCTATTTAGCCACAAATATGAATGGAAAAGAACGATATGTACCCAAAACTCTGAAAAATATAATCATAAACGGCGGCAAAAGGATACCAAACTATGCCTTCAAGGGTCTTAGCAGTGTTGAGAATATTGAAATCCCCGATAGTATTGCTTCAATCGGATACTATGCTTTTTCTGGCTGTGAAGGTCTTACGAAAAATGTAATGAATGATACTATTGAGAGTATAGGCGCTTATGCTTTTGAAAACTGCACTGGTTTCACTATTGTAAATATCGGTAAAGCTGTAAAGAGTATTGATGATTATGCATTTGCAGGATGTACGGGTATAACAAAGGTCGTTGTTCCTGCTAATGTCGAGAAGCTTGGAAAGTATGTATTTGCGGGCTGCAAAGCTCTGGAAAATGCAGTTATCAGAGACGGAGTCCAGGAAATAGGTGATTATGCGTTTGATATGTGTACATCACTTAAATCGCTTACGCTTCCTTTTGCAGGTAATAAGCTTACCGATGTAAATAGAGACGGATTCAGCGATGGTATTGGGGACTTATTCCATAACGACGGTGGAGAGCTTACATACGAAGCTGTGAATTCTAATGGAGCAAAGACGTTTATTCCTAAATCGCTTACTTCTATAACTATTACAGGCGGAGAAAGGATACCAGCCAATGCTTTTCTTGAATTATCCGGCGTTAAGACGGTAACTCTACCTAAGTTTGTGGAGAATATAGGTACAAATGCATTTAACGGATGTGAATCAATCACAGATGTTTTTTATCCTGATACAACAGAAAAGTGGGAAAATGTAGTGGTCGAAAAAGGTAATGAAAGCATAGAGGGAAAGATCCGTTGTCTTGACAGCAAGGGAAATTATATTGTTCCTGAAGTGACAACAACTACAACAACGTCTGCGACTTCTATTACAACTCCAACTACTACATCTACAATAACATCAACCAAGTCAGCTTCAAGTAACACAACAAGTGCGACCATCACAACTACTGCTTCATCTACTACATCGACAAAACCTGTTACAAGTACCACAACAAGCGCTACTACAATCACAAACAATGGTCCACAGACATTTACAACTACAACAACAGCACCAACTACAACTTTAACCACAACGTCAACAGCTGCTGTTACAAGTACCACAACAAGCGCTACTACAACTACAAACAATGGTCCACAGACATTTATAACTACAACAACAGCACCAACTACAACTTCAACCACAACGTCAACAGCTCCTGTTACAAGTACCACAACAAGTGCTACTACTACAACCACAAATAACGGACCTCAGACTTTTACGACTACCACAACAACTCCTACTACAACTTCAACTACCTCTTCCACAAAGCTCGTTACAAGTACCACAACAAGCGCTACTACTACAACCACAAATGACGGACCTCAGACGTTTACAACAACTACAACATTTCCAAATACAACTACAACATCTACCACAACAACCAAGCCAACAGCGACAACTACAACTACTACGACAAATCCAGAAACGACAACTGTAACTTCTGCTACAACAAAAAATTCAACAACGACCACTGCAACATCTACTACAATAACAGCGACTACAAGCAACAGTACGACCTCAACTACATCCACAGGAAGTATTACGACTACTTCAACTACTGTAGCTACCACTACAGCAGCAAATACCACAACAACGTCTGAAACTACACCATCTGTCGATTATAATGTGGGAGATGTAAACAACGACGGAAAGGTAAATGCCGTTGATGCTTCAACTGTCCTTACATACTACGCAAACATCTCCACAAATAAGGACGGCGGCTTCACCGAAGCTCAGAAGAAAGCAGCTGATCTTGATAACAACGGTGATGTCAACGCAGTAGATGCTTCATATATCCTTTCATACTATGCATATACCTCTACCACCAAGGAAGAAATAATGCCAGTTGAAGAGTATATGAAAAAGAAATAACAAATGCAACAGAGCCTCCATTGGAGGCTCTGTGTTCTTTATTTGGCTATTTTACGTATTTACATTGTATCGGTGATATGTTATAATAGGGGATAAGAATCGAAAAGGAGCTATATATGGTACAGAACGAGATCGTTGATAGGGACACTTACCGAAAGATCAAGAAAATGAACCGAGAGGAGCTTACAAAGTTCATTCTTCAGTACGGAGATGAACTGCTCGGTGAACAGGGCAAAACAATTGATCTTCCTGCTCTTGAAGCAGAGCTGAGAAAAATCAAGGGTATTGGTGGTAAGCGCCTTGAGGAGATAATGACTGTTATTGAGAAATTATTAGAAGAATAAATGATGCATAGACTTTAAGCAACAAAAAGTCTTAAAGCTCGTCCCCGCGAAAGCGGGGGCGTGGAGATCAAAACATTAAAAATTAGAGACGATTACGTTTTTTTGAAAAAATGAAGTTGCCATTTTGTCAAAAAGAGGGCTTTTTTGTGAAAAACGCAATATGATTTTTCGCAAAAAACGTAATTACAATGCAAAATGTTATTTATGATCCGAACGATAGATGATATATCATATTGAGGAGAGAGTATTATGGCACAGTATGACAGCTTAAAAGATTATATAAGATTAAATCATTTGGATACTATTGTCGAAGGTGTCAATGACTACATAAGGACCTCGAGTAATGTAAAACTAAGGATAAACGATTTAAAAATATTGACTCAAGGTAAGATCGTTTTCATGCCTTCTGACATTATAGTCCAGAGTGAGATTACATTTAGTCCTTTTGATATCCTGACTTTTATTCTCGGCATTTCATGTGAAGAATCCCATGAGGACAACAATAGCGTCGGCGTATACTATTATAATGTAATGCTGAGAGGAAATATGTCAAACCGCTTTTCTGATCTGTGCGTTCTTGCTGTTGAAGAGTGTACTCAAGAATCTCTAATTTCGGAAACAGTAACATCTATGTTCGGACTACCTAATATCGCTGTTGATAATCTTGAAGAGGAAGCCGATAGAGTTCGTAAGAGATTATATACATCTGTAAAGCGGATCGAGGAGCATAGATACAGATTTAATCCGGTTCTTATAAAAGAAAAATACAAAAAAAGCGATAATATGCATATGTGGCCAGCAGAACTTCCAGAGGAATGCTTAGGTCAGATTCGCTTTGAAGCATCCTCTGCAACAATTTATGATATTAATGATCCGTATACGCCACATCCCAATTATCCAATACCGGCAAATACTATACTTCTGAATGTGAAATACTACAGGAATGAAATAGACTGCGATGATATAATAACCGCTGCACACGAACTGGTTCATTGGGAGATACATCGTGATTATATGAGATTATTGCAGTTCCTTGACGATCGCTATAAAGTAATGGAATGTAAGACAGTTCCCATTCCTCTTGATAATAATATGTCTCTTAAGGAAAAGGCTCGCTGGTATGCTGAATGGCAGGCAAACGAACTTGCTATACGTGTAGCTATGCCAAAGCATCTTGTTGAAGAAGCTATAGAGGAATATAATAATGATGAAAGTGTGCATAATTCTACTGATGTGCCTTTCAGTGGACCTTATTATCAGAATATGATATATAAGCTTGCGTGGGACTTTAATGTTCCTAAGGAGATAATGAAAATGCGTTTCCGTCAGTTGGGATATGATTTTGCTGACGGCATCTTTGTAACGGTTGATAACTGTAATTATCAACCGTTCACATTTGCACAGGGCACGTTAAAAGAGAACGAAACTTTCGTTATTGATCGTGTAAATTATGAGCGACTGCTGCGAGAGAACAGTGACTTCAAGAAGCTAATAAGCTCCGGTAGATACATATACCTTGGATATGTAGTATGCATGTTTGATACAAAATATATCGATATTGTATGTGATTCAGATTGTGTTGATTTTGTTCTATCCAGCTATGCTCGTCAGCATGCTGACGAGTGCTGTTTAAAGTTCTGCTTGCACAATAATTGTACTGAAAGTCGAAATGCTCTTTTATATGACCATGTATTCCTATACAGAGAACCTTATTCTGAAGAAAGTGAGTATTATTTCGATAAGAATGACAATAACGATAACATGAGACTTTCTCAGCTTATGTTGGATAAGATTCAGGATGAAATAGATGAAAAAGGACAGTGCGAAAGAGACGATGCACTTATATATGAAATGAAAAAAGAAGGGGTTGATACATTTTCCAAAGCATTAACTTATATTATGGATAAAGCAAATAATCCACGTATAACAAAGAATCATATTGCAGAAGTATTGGGGTGTAGTGAAAAAACGGTTCAGAATTATCGGCACAGAGATGTGCCTGATACCGTTGAGAATGTTATGCTTATATGTTTGGCATGTAAGACAGGACCTAAAGTAAGTGAGTTCCTTATAAACAAAGCAGTTGGCGGTATACCTGATATAGGCAAAAAAAAGACAGCATATAAATTTTTGCTCAAGTATACGGGTACTTCTCTTGATTATTGGAATATGATCCTTGCAAAATTTGAGTTACCACCTATAAAGCGTTATGACCAGTAAGAGAAAGTATAAAGAAATTATGATAATATTCAACAGATAAGTTTGTTTAGTATCACGAGGAAAAGTTTCTTCCCTTTTTATTATATAATGAAGCCATTAAGCTCCCAATGTATGTTGTATACATTGGGGGCTTTTATTGATATTACGTAATTTATATAGGGAGAAGCGCTGTTTCCTGTGCAATAATAAGTGCTTATGATACAATGTAACTACCAATAATTTGGAATAAAAACAGGAGGTATTTGAAAATGGATGAAACGTTTTCAGAGCTAGCAATGGCCGTTGCAAACGGCGACGATTACGATTACATCAAGCTTATGGACAAACATAATGCAGAGGTCAAATCCAAAGCTGAAGAAATTGCCAATAATCTGGCAGAAGAACTTTTCGATTCTCGAAAAGAACAATATAAGCTTGATGTAATAAAGCAAATGCATGAAGAAGAAATCAATAAGAAAGGTTTGGAGTTGACTTCGTCCTCTCCACTGATAAGCGATACTTACACCGTTGACGGTGTCGAGTTGCAGGCTTGTGACTATATTCCAGATACAGTTGCAACAGCCCCTCTTTATGAGGAGACTTTCCTGAATAAAAATGAATATAGTCTCGAGTATCAAGAGATTAACAGAAACACCGGCAAGCGTAAGTTTGTGTGGAAAAATACAACGACTTTAGTATTGATTGCTAATCCCACCGCGGTAGGCAAATGTGAGGATATCGTAGTTTACTTAAAAGACAATAAGAAACCATTAATTTTCCATAATGGAGAAATTACTGAAGAGTCGTTTCGTAGACACACTACATTTGCTCGCAAAGGCAGAAATGTCAGTGTGCGAAAGCAATATGAAGGATTTTTGCTTGATCTGCGCGAATGTCCGAACAAAAAGTTCCTGACTATACCCAAGCATACCGGAGGGATAACGCTTCCGACTGGAGTTGTGACGTACATATCTTCTGCTTCCGTAATTCCTGGACTGGAAGAAGTTTTCCCTGAAGAAGTTAGGGAGCACAAAATGATTGCGCACAATCTTCCACTCATGGATACAGCCGCAATCTATCGTAAGGCTCTGACGAACTGCATGGAAGCTACGTTAACAACTGTAATTCGTGATGAAAGTATTCTCCTTCCATGGTTCGCAGCAGAAGGACTTCACCCTGATCGCGGGTTTGCAATTTCGTACAGCAATGAAGCTGAGAGAGAAACGGTTATCACTCTTACGAAAAGGAAGAACTATTCGTCCACGATTGTGCAGGCACTTACCGATCGCATTCCGAAGGTAAGAAAAGAGCTCGGAGCTGCTAATGATGTTACTGTCCTCTTTATTTATTCGGGCATATTTGAGGATGGTAAATCACTTGATAATGCCCTAAAAGAAATATCGTGGGATATCACCGGAGCAAATGGCGATGAGGATAATACTCGTAAGATCATCTTGATACTTACCGATATTCCGGAGAGAATTCCTGACGATTATCCTGTGTATTACATCAACTGCAGCGAGGATATAGTCTCAAAAAATGTGCCTGTTTTACAGCGTTTGGCTGGTATGTTAGATTATTCGCTCAAGGAGTATCTCTACAACAACCCTGATACTGCAAAACAGCTTGTTCGCGACGGAATAAAAGTTGCTCGTCACATAGTCAGCACCTTCAGCAATGTTGTAGTTACAGATATAATGAAAATGACCCTGGCTACTGAGCATATTTTGGAGAGACTGGGCGTCGTTACAGATTTTAGAGATGTAATTCGTTGGTTTAGGACTGAGGCTTCATCAAGATTAACGATGACCGACTTGTACTGTAATAGCTTCAAGTCAGTAGTAAGCAATACAATTCTCAATCAAGAACTGAAAATGTCTATGCAGTTCGGTCCTCTATACTATTCTGACGATGGATACACAGCGTTCTTCAGAACTGAAGACAAATCAATTAACTTGAGTGGTGAAACACTTAATAATGTTATAATACCAAAAACACTAGCAGGGAGCGTTACAAAAATGAATAAGCACGCGAAAGAAAAAGGTA